>Ga0247825_10000657_pt1 | contig 22062 bp, 16 predicted proteins | sample 13C_Vanillin_Day_FD_194413 | JGI IMG/M metagenome (GOLD analysis project Ga0247825, IMG submission 194413) | Soil microbial communities from agricultural site in Penn Yan, New York, United States - 13C_Vanillin_Day48 | ecosystem: Environmental > Terrestrial > Soil > Agricultural land | place...
GCGATCAGCGCAGGCGACGTATCCGATGGATTGACCGCGACGCATCGGTCCGCATGCAGGATGGCGTGCTCGCGATTGATCGCCGTCGGCGTGTCGGCGTAGCAGATGTTGCCGCCGGCGCGATAACACGACCAGCCAGCGCGGTAGTACCAGCAGCGTGTGTCCTGTGACACGTTGCCGCCGATCGTTCCCTGATTCCGAATCTGCGGCGACGCGGCGGCTTCTGCCGCCTTCATCAGGATGCTGTAACGCGCCTGCACCGCCTGATGCCGCACGACCTCCGTCAGCGTCGTCATTGCGCCGATCTCGAGACCGTCGCCTTTCGTCTGCACGCCTGTGAGCTCCGCGATGGCGCTCAGGTCGACGACGACGCTGGGACGCTTGATGCGGTCTTTGAGCCAGTCGAAGCTGTCGAGGCCGCCGGCCAGGACCCAGGCGCTCGAGCCGTGTCGATCGAGCAACTCGAGTGCTGCATCGACAGACGTCGGCTGGAACAGCTCGAAGGCGGGCATGACGTCACGAATCACTGCCATGGGGCACTCTCGCTGCGCGCGCTCTCGGTGTAATTCAGAATGCAGAATTCAGAATGCAGAAAACCTCCGCGCCGGTCGCTGTCTGCTTTTTGCATTCTGCATTCTCAATTCTGAATTACAGATGCGCCCGCAGAGGTTCATGCATTCTTCGCCCATGCTCCAAAGACATGAGCACAATGTCCGCAGTCACCGGTGCGCGACGGAACGCGTCCACACCGATCGCATCGGCAATTGCATTCAGCACGGCTCCGTAGCCTGCACCGACCGGAGGCTCGCCGACACCGCGGGCGCCAACCGGCGTCTCGGGATCGGGAAGGTCGAGCGCCGTTGCCTGCAGGCGATTCGGGATATCGAGAATCGTCAGCGGCTTGTTGTAGTGGAACCGCCGCGCGAGCGTGACGCCGTATTGCGGATCGATCACCCACTTCTGACACAGCGCGTGCGCGATGCCGAGGCAGCTTCCGCCATTGAGCTGCGCCATCAGGCTTCGCGGGTTGACGATCCTTCCGACGTCGCCGACGGAGAGATAGTCGACGAGTGTCACCTTGCCGGTCTCGACATCCACTTCCACTTCGGCAAAGCCAACGACGAACGAGAACGTGTTGCCGTCGCGCGGGTAGGTGTCTTTGGCGACACCCATCAGTCCCAAGCCGACGAGCGCGGCAGCCGACGTCTTCGTGATCTGGTTGATGTCGTCCGGCACGACGTGACCATCGAAGCGTCCGCCAAGTTCGATCGCGCGCTTCGCTGCCTGCGCGTAGCTCAGCCCGCGACCAGTGTTGCCGCGACGATAGACGCGCTCGTTCCCGACCTCGTAGTCGTCCGGCGAACCGCCGAGGTCCATCACGGCGATTTCCTGCAGCTTGCGCTTCGCGTCCATGGCACCCGCATGGTTGGCGCGGGTCATCGCATGCGTCGTCTGGCTGCCGACGGAGAGGCAGGTGTTGGGAAGATGCTTGCCGGTGTTGCCCCAGATGACTTCGACCTTCTCCCACGGCATCGCCAGCACGTCGGCGGCGGCGCGCGCGAGATCGAACACCGAGTGCGTGCCGAGATTGCCGACGCCCGATTGCACGTAGAGCTTGCCGTCGGGGCGAATCGTCATGATGGAGTCGAAGCCGACGGAGCCCGCCCCGTGAGGACCGACGGCGACGCCGATGCCGCGAACTTTGGGACCGCGACGCTGTCCGCTGCGCGTCTTGCGGTCTTCCCATCCGAAGACCTCGACACCGCGATCGAGCGCCTCTTTCACAAACGCGCTCGTCACGTGCAGGCGAGTGCCGTTCGGATTCGGTGGACCGTAAATCGCCTTGCCTTCGGGCGCGTTGACGCGGCGGATTGCCACCTGATCGAGACCGAGTTGCTTCGCAGCCTTGGTGACGATCGGCTCCATGATGCCGTCGGCCTGCATCGGACCTGGCGATCGCTGCTGCGTCCGGGGCGGAGTGTTCGTGAGCACGTTGATCGCTCGCCATCGCATCGCGCCTGGCTGGTAGATCAACGACGCCGCGTTGCCGCAGGAGCGATGGTCGCCCATCGGACCATACGCGCCGGAGTCCTGCACCAGGAACAGATCGAGCGCCGTGATCTTGCCGTCCTTGGTGAATCCCACTCGGGCGCGGCCGGACATGTTCGTGCGCGCGCGGCCGATGTAGCCCTCTTCCTCCCGGCTGATGCGCATCATCACCGGCGCATTCGCCTTCTTCGAGAGCATGGCGGGAATGGCCATCGACACGGCGCCTGCGCCCTTGCTGCCGAAACCGCCGCCGGTGTATTCGCAAATCAGGACGACGTCCGCAGGAGTGACGCCAACCCAGCGCGCAATGCCGGCAACCGTGGCGGCCACACTCTGTGTGGACCCGTGGAGATACAGCTTGCCGTTCTGCCAATACGCCATCGCGCTGCGCGTTTCCATCGGGTGGTGACCCGTGGACTGCACGACGAAGGTTTCGTCGAGAACGAGATCGGCCTTGGTGAAACCACCTTCGAGATCGCCGAAGGACCATTCCTCGAGCGCGCGACCCATCGGCAATCGACTGCCGCCGCCTTCGTCATCCGCGAAATCTTCTTCAGTCCACTTCACCGTCTCGAGCGCGGGTGGCGCAGGCGGTGCGCCCGGCGTCGGTGGTCGCGGGGCTGCCCAGACGTTACCGTCTCGGCGAGCATTTGGCCCTCCAGGCCGAAGGCTGTCCAGCGGATCGATCACCCATGGCAGTGGCGCGAGGTCGATCTGGATCGCTTCGATTGCTGCGGCCGCTGACGCCTCGTCAACCGCAGCGATCGCGAGGATCGGCTCGCCCACGTAGAGCGGCTCGTTGGTCAAGGCCTTCTCGGCGCCGTTCAGATCCGGCAGGTCGTCGGCGGTGAGGATCGCCTTGACGCCGGGCAGCGCCAGAGCGCCGTCCTTGTCGATGTTGAGGACGCGCGCGTGCGGCATCGGGCTGAGCAGCAGCTTGGTGAAGAGCATGCCGTCGGCGCGGAAGTCCTCGGCGTACTTCGCACGCCCGGTCACCTTGGCGACGTGATCCGGCGGAATGTAGTTGGTCCCGACCAGCTTGTTGTCAGGCATTGGACGCTCCCCGCATGTACTCTGCACCCTTCATCAGCGCGGTGAGGATCTTGTCGTAGTCCTGACAGCGACACAGATTGCCGGAGACGCCGTGCGCCAGCTCCTGCCGTGTGGGGGTGGGATTGACCTTGAGGAAGCCCACTGCCGACATGATGAATCCCGGCATGCAGAACGCACACTGGAAGCCCTGCTCCTCGACGACGCCGCGTTGCATCGGGTGAAGCTCGCCGGTCATAGGGTTCTCGAGTCCCTCAACCGAGATCACGGCTCGCGATCGCACGGTGTGGGTCAGCACCGAGCACGAGTAGTGCGGCACGTCGTCGATGAGCACCGTGCACGCGCCGCACTCGGCGCGATCGCACCCGAGCTTCGTGCCTGTCAGCCCGAGCTTGTAGCGCAGCGTCATCGCCAGCGTTTCCTGCTTGAGGACGTCCACGCGTCGCATCTGACCGTTGACGTTCAACGTGATGAGACGCTCGACCGCTCCCGGCGCCGACGACTGGCCGAGCACCGCGCCGGGTCCGCGGAACAGGTAGCCGACAGACGAAGCCGTCGCGCCGGCCGCGATGACACTCTTGATGAAGTTGCGTCGTGTAACGGGATCCATAGGCGTATCGAGCGGACTCTAGACCCGGGTGCCGGACCTGTCAATGGCGCAGAGGGGAGAGCTATTGGGAGGGGAAAACTGCTACACCTGAGGCCCGAGCCCTCAGCGCACCGGCGGTCGTCGCCACGGCGTTAGCGCTCAGGGGCACGCAATACCGCAACGGCGGCAGCGAGCCGTCGCGGGGATTCGATTGCAGCGGCCTCGTCCAATGGGTGTTCGCGCAGCATGGCACGGCACTTCCGCGCGAAACGCGCTAGCAGTACGAGGTCGGTAAGAAGATTGACGACGACGAAGTGCAACCCGGCGATCTGGTGTTCTTCGAACCCGTGAGCAAGGGCCCGTCGCACGTCGGCATTGCGCTCGGCGGTGGCGAATTTGTCCACGCGCCAAGCTCGCGCGGCGTCGTGCGCTACACGAGCTCCTACTGGGCCGAGCGCTGGGTTGGAGCACGAAGAGTCGAGCTTCTCCAACGGTTCGTAATGTCCGGCTTCAGCCGGACCTTCACCTACTTCTTCAATCCCCTCAACAGCACGATGTCGTTGGTCGTTGTCGTGCGGGCGACCGCGAGGCGCTTCCCGTCGCGCGACCACGCGAAGGATGCTACCTGGCGGTCGCTGAAGTGCGTGATCTGCCGCGGTGGGCCGCCGTCGAGCGGCTGCGACCAGATGTTCGACCCGTTGATGTCCACATAGGCGATCGACCGACCGTCGGGTGTCCAGCGCATCGATCTCGTGCCGGGGGAAAAGTTCGTCGGCAGAGGCAAACGCTGGCGGTTCGTGCAAGAGGGCAGGTCGCACACCATGACCACAAACTGATTCTGGGCCTCCGACGACACGAACGCCAGGCGGCCACCGTCCGGTGAGACATCGACGCTTCCGGCTTGAGCGAACGCCTTCACGATCTCGGTCGGCTCTCCGCCTTCAATCGGTACCATCCATGGCGCTTGAGAGCCGCCTCGCCCCGAGAGATAGATCACGTGCCGATCGTCGCGTGACATCACTGGTATGAGGGCCCCCTCTGATACAAGTTCGACCGGCTGGCGACCGTCGGCCTCGACCCTCCAGATACTCGCCTCCGCACCGGGTTTCATGAACACAATCGTCTTTCCGTCCGATGTCGCGACGGCGCTGTTTGCGTTCGATGCGACTTCCACCGGTGTCCCGACTCCTGGGACGATGCTCACAATCGAGGGCTGACCATTCGTGATGGTGTCGTACAGCAGGCGCTCTCCTGCCCATGCGACGCTGACGAACGGCCCGGCAACACGCGTTGGCGGAACGACCTCCGCACCGCTCCTCGCAGCACCGTCACCCAGCCAGATCGCGGACCTCATTTCGGAGCGCGAGGTCACCAGGCTGTTGCGATCGGCATCGAGACCAGCGCCAAGATAGCTGTTCACGTCGTTGGTGAGACGCGACACTGCTCCATCCGGGTACGACATTCGCCAGAGTTGCACGGGTGACCCGATCTCGGCCGGCTGGCTCAAAAGGATCGACGTGGCATCCAAGAAGGTCACGCCGTACGGCATGAAGCTGCCTCGGGAATCGCGCACGACTTCAGAGCCAGAGGCCACGTCGACAAAGACGATCTGCGTCCGGGGCCCGCCTGCCCCTCCAAACACTGCGATAACGCGACCGTCGGGGGACCAGCCAGGTGGTAGGGCAGATACACCTCCGGAGAACAGTGAAACGAACGCCCCGGCAAAGCGCCGGGTCGTCAGCACGCGTTCGCTGCTGCCGTCGGCGTTGGCGATGACGAGCGCAGACGAGTTCGCGGCGGCGTCCACGCGAACGAAGGCCATCTGCCGGCCGTCGGGCGACCATCCGATCGCAGTCAAGACGTTCTCCACGAGGCGCTTCGGTGCTCCCCCGAGAAACGGCACCCTCCACAGCTCCGGCACGCCGGCCGCCCCTGTTCTGTTTTCATTTCGAAGGAAATCCACGAAGCTGCCGTCTGGCGTGAACGTGGGAGCGAAAAGCCCGACTCCTGCCTCGGCCGGGACGACGCGCACGTTGCTCGGAGTAGCCACCTGTCGGATCCAGAGACTGGCACTTCCCTCTTCCGGCTGGACGTACGCCACGTATTTTCCGTCCGGCGAGATCGCCGGAGTGATGGCGTTGCCGGTTGTCGTCAACTGCGTGATCTCGAAGTCGCGAAACGGAGCGGGCGCAGCCTCCGGCCCTGGAGTTGGTGATGCACCGCCCGAGAGCACGATATAGATCCAGCCGATGACCGCAATGGCCGATATCAAGCCGGCCGCGGTCACTGCGCCGCGGTGGCGTTTGACGAGCTGCACGACGACCTGCGCATCCGACGATGCGCTGCTCGTCGTCTCGGTCGTCCTGGTCGCGTGCGCCGCATGTGTGGTGGTCGGCTCGCGCCGGATATCCTCCGGCACGATCGACCGTGCGGACTCGTGGTCCCGCTTCAACCGCTTCAGATCGGCGCGCAAATCCGACGCGCTCTGACATCGCACGTCGCGGTCTTTCTCGAGTGCCTTCGCGATGAGGCGATGAAAGTCTGGCGGCAGATCGGGATTCAACTGCAGCGCGCTGGTGGGCGCTTTGCTGAGAATCTCGTGAGACACGACCGCTGGTGTCATGCCTCTGAACGGCAGGACGCCGGTTGCCATCTCGTAGAGCACGACGCCGAACGAGAACAGATCGCTCCGTGCGTCGACGCGTTCGCCTCGCACCTGCTCCGGAGACATGTACGCGACTGTTCCCAACGTCGTCCCGGGACTCGTCAGGTGCGCCTCTCCCGGCATCGTCGGCAGCACCGACGCACCCGCGACCCTCGCGGGCTCGAGCTTGGCCAGCCCGAAGTCGAGCAGCTTCGCGTGCCCGCGCGAGGTGACGAAGATGTTGCCGGGCTTGATGTCCCTATGGATGACCCCCGCGCCATGCGCTGCGTCCAGCGCGTCGGCAATGTCGATCGCGAGACTGAGCAGCTCATCGATCGAGAGCCGGCCTGCTGTCAGCACATCCTTCAGCGACCGGCCGTCGAGCCATTCCATTGCGATGAACGGCTGCCCACCGTGTTCCGCGATCTCGTAGATCGTGCAGATCGACGGATGATTGAGCGCCGACGCCGCTCTGGCTTCCCGTCGGAAACGCTCGATTGCCGCCTCATCCCGCGCGAAGATTTCCGGCAGGAACTTCAGGGCGACCTTGCGTCCGAGGGTCAGGTCCTCGGCGAGGTACACGACGCCCATCCCGCCGCCGCCGAGCAGCGAGTCGATCAGGTAGTGGCTGACGATGTCACCAGGCGCCATGGCGCCTGGATGGTACTCTAGAGGTCTGGTCCGGCTGAAGCCGAACCCCAACCCCACATCTACGCGGCGCGGAACGCGGGCTCGCGCGCGAGCAGCCGCGAGGTGTTCCGAGCGAGGCGTAACGCGTTATGCCTACCGAACATTCTTGGTAAGGGTGGTTGGCGTTATGCTGCGAGCCGTGCAGAGCCGGCCGAGATATGCCGGTCGGTCCACTACTCGTTAGGCAGCCTATCCAACATGGCGACAACGAAGGTCTATCTCGTTCGTCATGCACACGCGGCCTGGTCACGCGACGAATCACGACCGCTCTCGGAATCTGGACGTGCCGCGGCCGTGACGATTGCCGGGCTCTTATCGGCAATCCCGGTTGCGGCGATCTATTCCAGCGCTGCACAGAGATCGATCGAGACGGTGGAGCCGCTCGGGCAGCGTCTTGGCATTCGCGTCGACGTCGTGCCTGAACTTGGGGAACGGCACCTGCCGGTGGTACCGGCGGGTGATCTCGAACGAATCGTCCGGGAAACGTGGCGCGTCCCCACACACGCGACGGCTGACGGTGAATCGAACGCCGTGGCTCAGACTCGCGGGCTTGCTGCAGTGCATCAATTAATGAAGCGTCACGCTGGGCAACACGTGGTTGTCGCAACTCATGGAAACTTGCTGGCGCTCATTCTCAACGCATTCGATCCCTCGTTCGGGTACGAGTTCTGGCGCGAACTCTCATTCCCTGACGTCTACGAAGTGTTCGAGGCGACCAGGCTAATCCGCGTTCGTCGACTTTGGGAGAAGGCTACCTAACCAGCGATTGGAGCGGCGTTCCCCGTCGGATCAGATTCGAGCGCGTTGCCGCCGCCGCTCAATCGCGTTACGTTAGGCATCACTCGTTGAGAGCCGATCTCGGCACGTTAAAACTGCAAGCGAAGACGAGCACCTGACTGACGTGACCGCGCATTGCTTGCCGAGTTCGTGTTCGGATACGAGCCCCGTCGATCTTCAACAATCGTTGTTGGTCGAACAGGAGCACGCAGAGTGGTTTCTTGCAGAACGCGTGGTGCCCGGCACTGAAATCCATAAGGACCGCGATGTCACGTGGGTGGTTCACACGGGTGCAGCGTGGCGAAATGCTGGCATCATGGTCCGGCTCTCTCCATCCTCTGCAGCACGTCGCATCGACACTCTCCTCGAGCGATATCAGCGCCATCGACGCGGCATGGCGTTATGGATCTCTCCGTCGGCGACGCCGTCGAACATTACCGACCTGCTGACCGCACGACGGCTACGGTGTCAGAAGTACTACCCAGCGATGATCCGAGCCCTCGCTGATCGAACGCCTTCGTTTCGGCAGCCCAAAGAATTGGTGATCCGACGCGTGATCGATCCGACGGAATTTCGCAACACCGCCCATCCAGCAATCGGGCCCCTGACGACGCAACTCCGCCGCGATGCCTTCGAACGAATGCGCGCGCTGCTCTCGCAGCCGTCTGCGCGCACGCGCGACTACGTCGCGTGGCTGAACGGAACGCCGGTCGGTGCCATCGAGGTCTTCGTGGGCTCCAAGTGCGCAGGCATTCACGGCCTCAGCGTGACCGAGCGCTACCAGGGGCGGGGCATCGCCTCGGCCCTGATCGAGCGTGCCTGCATCGATATTCGAGTTCTGGGTGCAGAGCGCATCGGACTGCTTGCATCGACCGAGGGTCGGCGGCTGTATGTGCGCCGGGGATTCCATGAAGTGGCGCGGTTCGGGTACTGGTATCGGAGCTTTCAGCGCGACTGCTGACTCCATTCGCGATGGTGGGCTCTGTCGCCCTCATTTCCTGACGCCGCTTGAGCTGTCGCCCCGGTCTGCCTCAGGCCGCCCGCTCCTCGAACGGATGGCAACAACGAAAGTGCTTAAGAACTGAACGTGCTTGATGACGCAATTCCTCTCTCCCTCCCGCGTCTTCGTCATGCGCTGCACGCCGCGCGCTCTGACGAACGGAGGAAGAGATGGCCGGGCTGGTCGGGCGGGTCACACTCGTGCGGGGCTGGCTGTGCCATCGTCGATGTCGGCCTCCTTCACTCAAGAGGCGGATTGCGCCGAATCCAGCGATTCCGCTGGCAACCTCGCGCAAGCCTGCGTCCAGGGGTCGCCAAGACTTCGAGGCAGCGACCCCGCAATGGCCGCGGCCATCGAGCAGGCGGTCGAGCAGTCGCCGACGTTCAGACAGCTGGTATCGGCAATCAACCGTACCGACGGCATCGTCTACGTGCACTACGGAGCCTGCGCACGCAACGTACGCGCCTGTCTTCTGCTGGCGGTCACGCAGGCCGGACCGCACCGCATCCTTCACATCAGGGTGGATCGCCGTCGCAAGGCCCATGACCTGATGGTAGTGATCGGTCACGAGCTGAGCCATGCCGTCGAGCTGCTCAAGGTGCCGACGGTCATCGACGCCACCACCGCACAGAACTATTACCGGCAACGCAGCGATCGAGAGGTACAGCTTCGAGAGCGAGGAAGCGATCGAGATCGAATTGAAGATCAACAAGGAGCTGCGACAGTGGGCGAAGCAACGATAAGTAGTCACGCCGATCCACGCGCCGGTGGTGGAGTCATCCGGTGATACAACCAGGCGCGTGCACGTCTCCATTCGCGAGTGACGGTGGCGCGCGAGAGGGACAGCGTGTCTGCCACTTCCTGCTCCGACAGACCACCGAAGTATCGAAGCTCCACGATGCGACCCTGACGCGGATCGATCGCCGACAACTCGCTCAGGGCTTCGTCGAGCATCAGGATATCGGACCCGGGAGCCTCCGGTGCCTGGATCGACTCGTCGAGATCGACGCGCATCGCCGCGCCGGGACGCTTGGCTGCCTGGCGCTCACGCGCGTAGTCGACCAGAATGCGGCGCATCATTTGTGCCGCCACGGCATAGAAGTGGCCACGGTTCTGCCACGCCACCCGGTTCTGACCGGCGAGTCGCAGAAAAGCCTCGTGAACGAGTGCCGTGGCCTGCAGGGTGTGGTCCGGCCGTTCGTGCCGCAGGTAACCAGAGGCTCGCTTGCGCAGCTCGTGATACACGAGCGGGACAAGTTCGTCGCGTGCCTGAAGGTCGCCATTGGCCCAGGCGCGCAGCAACTGGCTCACGGCACCGGTGCCATCGCTCACTTGATACTCGGGGTCGCCCCACTATACCCGCACTCAGAGAATCGGGTTGGCAGGGGCGTAGAATAGTCGGCGCGCTCATTCATCACTGATCAACCATGACGACCGACCGGCGTCAGCAGATCCTTCGGCTGTATCACTTGGCGCTTGCGCGCGAAGCAAATGACCGAGGGGCCTTCCTCGCTGAAGCCTGCGCGAGCGATGACAGTCTGCGGCATGACGTGGAGTCGCTCCTCGCCCACGACCCTCCGGAACACTTCCTCGAGTTGCCAGCGCTGAGCGCGGCGGCTGTCCTGCCGTTCGCTGACCAGGGCGGCGTCCTGGTCGGCCGACAGATCGGTGTCTATCGTGTCGGCTCGCGACTCGAGTCCGGCGGGATGGGTGACGTCTATCGCGCCACCGACACGACGCTCGGCCGAGCCGTGGCAATCAAGGTGTTGCCGCCAGCGTTCGCGCGCGACCCCGAGCGACGGGCACGACTCGAGCGTGAAGCCAAGGCGTTGGCCGCACTCAATCATCCCCATATTGCGCACGTGTATGGCCTGCAATCGACCAGTGACTCGCCAACCTCAGACGGCAGCGGCGGCAGCGCATTGGTGATGGAGTTCGTCGACGGCGAGACATTGGCGCAAGTTCTGAAAGAGAGACGTCTCCCGATCGACGACGCCCTCCGCTACGGCACCCAGATCGCCGATGCCCTCGCGAGCGCGCACGCCCAGGGCATCGTCCACCGCGACGTGAAGCCGGCCAACATCATGATCGGCGAGAGCGGCATCAAGGTGCTCGACTTCGGCCTCGCCAAAGTGTTGGGCCCGACGAGCGATGCTGCCGAAACGGCGCTGCCAGGCGGTCACGGCATGACCCATCCGCACGAAGTGCTAGGGACCGTCGCGTACATGTCGCCGGAACAGGCCGAGGGTAAGCCAGTCGATGCACTCAGCGATGTGTTCGCGTTCGGGCTGGTGCTATACGAAATGCTGTGCGGACAACGCCCCTTCAAGGGCGACACGCCCCTGGCTGCGTTAGCAGCCACGCTGAAGTCGGCGCCCCCACCACCGCGCAGCGTCCGAAGGGAAATTCCGGCTGACATCGAGCGGATCGTGCTGCGTTGTCTCGAGAAGGAGCCTGAGGCTCGATACAGCTCCGCCCGCGAAGTGCAGCAGGCACTGAACGCCTCTCTCGTGTCGAGGTCCGCTGGTGGAACATCCAAGCGCGCGGCGCTGGTTGGAGCGGCGGTTGTCGCGCTCATCGCCCTCGTGGGCCTTGGTGTTCGATCGTATGTTCAGACCGCACGAGTGCGCTGGGCGGAACAGGAAGTGATCCCCGAGGCCACCCGGCTGATCAACGAGAACCGCCGGTTGGCCGCGGCGACCTTGTATCGAACGATCGAACAGTACGCGCCCGCGTCGCGGGCCTTCTTCGCGCTGGCCGATGCAGTGGCGGCTGAGCCCATTTCGTTCGTCACAACGCCGCCCGGTGCGCGCGTCTATTTATCCGATTACGTGGCTGCAGCCGGTGACGACCTGTCCCAGTGGCAGCTGCTTGGCGAAACGCCGCTCACGATCGACGGCGTCCCACGCTGGGGATACTACCGAATTCGAGCCATCAAACAAGGGTTCGCACCAGTGGAGATCACGCATTTCACTGGGCCGGGCTTGGCTGGGAAGGTTGACGTTGCGCTCCACGCGCAGAACGAGGTACCCCTCGAAATGGTGTGGGTGCCCGCGATGGATGCAACGGTTCCGCAGCCGATCGTGGCCCCAGGTATCAGCCTTCCCGGCTTCTGGATGGACAGATACGAGGTGACCAATCGGCAATTCAAGAAGTTCGTCGACGCAGGTGGTTATCAGAGGGAAGAGTACTGGACGGAGCCGTTCGTCAAAGACGGACGCACGCTCTCATGGCGGGAAGGCATCGCCGGATTTCGAGACGCGACAAATAGGCCCGGCCCGGCTGGCTGGCAGCTGGGCACTTTTCCCGATGGCGCCGAGGACCTGCCTGTGGGTGGTGTGAGTTGGTATGAGGCGGCGGCCTACGCGGTGTTTGCCGGCAAAAGTCTTCCCACGCTGCACGAATGGTGGGGCGTCGCTATCAATCCGCCGAACTCAGACATCCTCACCCTGAGCAACTTTCGAGGCCAGAGGCCCGAGCCGCCGGGGGCGAACCGGGGGATGGCAAGGTTCGGCGCCTATGACATGGCCGGTAACATGAAGGAGTGGGTCGCGAATCCCGTCGACGATCTGCGATACCTGCTCGGTGGCGCATGGAGCGAAGAACCGTACGTCTTCACAGCCTCCGACGCGCGAACGCCGTTCACTCGTGCTGACACATTCGGCTTCCGGTGCGTCCGTCGGGTGAGCCCGCCTCCGGACGAAGCGTTTGCGTCCTTCGCAAGGTCCACGTCCACCACCCTCTTGCGCGATCCGCCCGTCGACGACGCGACCTACCACCGATTCCTGGACATCCACGCCTATGACAAGACTGACCTGGAGTCGAGAGTAGAGCGCGTGGACGACACCTCGCCAGACTGGCGGAGGGAGACCCTATCGTTTCGAGCCGCGTACGGCAACGAGCGCGTTACGGCGCATCTGCTTCTGCCGAAGCATTCTGGACCTCCTTACCAGATCGTGGTCCTGATCGGTAGCGCCAACATCCACGAACAGCGGCGGGTCGAGGATCTCGGAGGACCGTACCCATTTCTTGTACGGGCCGGCCGAGCCGTTCTCATTCCGGCTTTCAGTGGCACGCTGGAGAGAGGGCCCTCCCCCTTCCGCCTGCCAGTCAACCAGGAGCGGGAACGGGCGTTGAAATGGTCCAAGGACCTTGGTCGATCCCTCGACTACCTGGAAACCAGACCGGACATTGACATCCAGAAAATCGGCTTGTACGGCGTCAGCTCCGGGGCTAGTCACGTAGTCTGGATGACTGCCGTCCATCGTCGCTTCAAGGCGGCCGTGCTCGCGTCCGGAGGCCTGCGGGCTAATCAGCCTCCGGAAACTGACGCCTGGAATTTTGCTCCGCGGGTCCGCATTCCGGTCTTGATGCTGAACGGTCGCGATGATTTCATGGTTCCCTACGAGCCCAACCAACGAGTGCTGTTCGAAGCCCTGGGCTCGAAGGACAAGAATTTCAGCCGGTATGACGGCGGCCATGCCAATCTACTCACGCGCCCGGATCTGATCGGCGAAGTTCTCGACTGGTTCGACAAGTACCTCGGCCCAGTGAATCAGCAGCCATAGACGCTGGTCCAAAGGCCAGGCGTGGACTTGGCCACCGTGTACCCTCCCGCTCTCACAGCCCTTGATGAAGCCGCATATGAGTCCGGCTAAGGTGCGGCGCTCAGCCGCGAGCCGCGCGCGACCGCACCTTCAATGTGGCTTTCTTCCGAGCGCGGCTCGACGGCTGCGCCCGGTTAGGCTGCGTGGTTGGGACATCCGAGGAGCCGAGCTCGTTGAGTCGATAGACCGATCGACGACCAGGGCCGCGTAAATCGAGACATTGTTCGAATGCAGACAAGCTCGCCTGTTCATTCCCAATCGCTTTCAGTGAAAGCGATGCGCGAAAGTGCGAATCGGACACTAATCCCCTGGCCCATGCTCTCCCTTCGCCGCATTCACCGTTCGCGATGCTATTGACGCCGCGAGTAACGATACGCGCATAGAGGTCGAGTGCCTCGTTGTGGTCGTCGCAGCCGCGAGTTCGCGGTAAAAATTCATCAGGTCGGTGTGCGGGGGAGCAATTCCCATCTGCCGCAACATCCCCATGACCTGACCGCGATGCAGAGTGGCGTGATTGACGACGTGCATGACGATCTGCCATGCCGGGGTGCGCGCTATTTGGCCGTCCAATTTCGATTGGTACTCTACGACACGGTTAATCTCAAGATCGCTTGCGCGCCCGGCCCACGCTACCCATTTGTCCTGAAGTTCGGGCCAAACGGTCTCCAGCGCCTCGCGTGTTTGACCGGGTTTATCCATCGGTTCGACGACGCGTGTGAACCACAGCCAATCGGCCCAAAGAATGTGCGCGAGCGTGCCCAGCAGGCTGACGTGCGATACGCCGACGGGTTTCGCAACATCCGCTTCCGTGACGGCGCCAACCGCCTCGACGAGCTTTCGCGAGGCCCAAGCGGAGTAGCGCAGGTGTAAATGCGCTTCGGCTGGAGTCATTCCGAGAGCCTACTATCCCGGCGTATTGCCTGCAACGGGGTTGGAGCTGTTTCAGGCGACCAATCCTCAGTAGTCGCTAGCGTTGACCTATCCAGAACAGCGCCGAGGGTGTTGAGCCAGATGCCGCCTATTAATGAGATGGCTTTAATCAACAACGATTCAACGATCAAAGTTCGCCACATCAGCAATGGATAGGACCTCCGGTCTCATTCTCCGGTGACGAGCCTTGGTACCGATGGACATCCGCGTCGGCCCCGCCACTGGCTTTGAGTTCCTGCGTCATCCGGCCGTGAACTCGACCCTGCCTCGAGACATTGATACCAACCGCGGCGATCGCGGCCGCACCCATTGCCCGCGCATCGTTGCGATGTTTCCATCTTCGCCATGCGCGCCAACGTATGGCTGGTTGTCGTCTCCGTCGGCCTTATCGCCCATCATCTGAGCGGCGCTCTGGTAGCGGGAGCGCCGCCGGACACCGCGTCCGTCAGCGAAGCAGTTCGCGAGGACGCCGCCGTCGTCATTGAAGTGCCGCCCAACACACCGGCACCACGGCCGCCCGTGAAGGTGCGGTTGTACAGATCGTCAGACGTCACCTCTGATGTGCTGCGCTCGGCGCTCAACGTGGCAGAAGCCACCTTCGCCGCAGCATCAGTCGACGTCGTCTGGAAAGTGTGCGGACCGGCCGAGTGCAACGTGCCGCCGACTCCGACCGAGCGGCTGGTACGACTGGTGCGCGCACCCGAGGGTGGAAGCCGTGACACGCGTTGCCTCGGCGATGCCCTGATCGACGCGCAGAAAGGCACCGGTGTGCTGGCCACGGTCTACCTCGATCGCGTCCTCGACCTTGCCCGTCATCTCGATATCAGCCACACCACGCTGCTAGGCCGAACCATCGCTCACGAGATCGGGCACCTGTTGCTGGCGACCAACACGCATAGCACCTCGGGCCTGATGCGCGAGCTCTGGTCGCCGGACGAACTGCTGGCGAGCCGCGCGGATGACTGGGTCCTGCGCCCGTTCGAGGCAGCCGCCATCCGGCAGCGCCTCACGATGTCTCGAGCCGACGATCCGAACAGCGCGTTGTAAATCGGCCCGCAGGAAGCCGATGGCTCAAAGCCGACTTGAGATGCCGGGCGTCTCAATACGAGCGAGAGCCAATGCACCCCGTCACTTGCGCCCTGATCGTCTTTGTCTGCACGTTCGGGGCAGGCTGCGCCCGGCGTTCTCCCGAACCAGCGTTCACATTGAAACAGGTCGGCCCGAATGCCTGGGCCGCGATTGACAACCCGAAGGCCACGAGTCCAGCGGCGTCGAATGCAGGCTTCGTGATCGGTGACGATGGCGTCGTCGTCATCGACACGTTCTCGACCGAGGATGCGGCGAAGCAACTCCTCGCAGAGATTCAGCAACGCACGAAGCTGCCGGTCAAGTTCGTCGTCAACACGCACTATCACCTCGACCACGTTGCCGGAAACGGCGTGTTTGCGAAGCAGGGCGCCACGGTGCTCGCGCAGCGCAACGTTCGCGGATGGATTCACACCGAGAACCTCCGACTAATCGGCGACTTTCTAACGCCCGAACTCAAGGCGCTGACGGAATCAATCGCGGCACCGAGCGTTGACTATGAGCAGGCGAGTCATCTCTATCTCGGCTCACGCGCGATCCACGTGCGCAGCTTCCCCGGGCATACCGGTGGCGACTCGATCGTGATCGTTCCCGATGCCAGGGTCGCATTCCTCGGCGACCTCTTCTGGCGCAACATGCTGCCCACTCTCATCGATGCCTCGACAAAGCCGTGGGTCGAGTCGCTGGATGCCGTCACGGCCATGAACGAGCCAGGCTACACGTTCGTTCCCGGGCATGGAGCCATCGGTGACGCAAAAGACGTCGCCGCGTTCCGCGACTATCTGACGACGCTCCGCACGCTTGTCAGTGAGGCGCGGACGCAGGGCAACGCCGGCGACGCCCTCGTCCAGTCGATCGTGCCGAGACTCAAAGAGAAGTTCGGGCAGTGGGAGTTTGCTGAGCCCGTCGCGAAGAACAACGTTCTCGAGACCGATGCGGAGATGAGTGGCATGAAGAGAATTCCGCTGCCGTGACGGCGGGGCTTTAGAGAGACGCGGGGCACTGGGGACATACGGTCCGACGGGGCGAGGGGCGGAGGTGCGAGAGTCCGGTCCGAGGCTACGAGGGGTCCGGTGGTCCTCGATTCGATGCACGTCAGGCCCGTCAGCGCTGCGTGACCGCCACCCCGGACCGTCGCGCCGTCGCACTGGACCTTCGCAGTGTCGCGCCCTCGCACCATCGCACCGCACGAGACGGATTCAGCAACCTGCTCGCTACATCGCGATCGGGTTGCTAGCGCATGATGCCCATGAAGAAGAGGATCAGCTCGAAGACCAGGATGAGGACGATCATCAGCTCCAGCGCCTCGCCGCGTGCCATCCCGGTCTGCTCCACCGCGAAGCGGTAGATGTCGTCGAGCGTCTTCAGCTTCTCCTGGACGTTTGCCTTCCACTGATCCAGCCCAAGGCGCGAACCGGTCAGCGTCAGCACCCGGGCGGTATAGATGTCGCCGGCGACGCGCAGTGCGTTCTCGGCTCTATCGGTGAGCTCGTTGACGTCGATGAACAGCGCGTGCACCTGCTGCGCGGCGCGCGTGTAGCGACGTCCTCCCCAGCCTCTGAACCATCCGGGCGTCTGGAGGCCCGCGTAGATCCGCGCGAGCTCGCGGGCAAGCAGGGCGTCGTAGTAGCGGAACTCCAGCAGCTGCGAGTTGGCGAACTCGAAAATTTCTGACGCCGCCTGCACGCCGCTGTCGTTGTCGTAGACGAACGCGGCGTTCCACGTCGGGACCAGCAGGTCGTGCTCGAAATAGGAGATGCGGTGCCGCAACACCTCATCGCATTCCTGCCGGCTCAGCGTCTCCTGCTCACCGCGCAGCAGGCGAACGATGTCATCACCATGCCGCTCGAGGACGCTCTGCGCGGTCGGACGATTCTCGAGTGTTGTGACCGAGAAGACGATGTAGTCCTCGGCGACGAGATCGTCGCGTGGCGACGTCATCGCCGATCGAAGTCTCGTCATGAGGTCGCGGCACAGCGATTCGCAGGTCGTCGCGAGACGCGGATCGTCCTGCAGTGCGATTCCGCTGCTTACCAGATCGCTCCACGTATCCGGAAGCGCGCGCGTGAGTGCGACCGAAATCACACCGTAATCGAACAGCTTGAAGCGAACCGCGAAGCCGAGCGCATCCGGCAGCCCGATGGCGGCGCCCTCGATGGTGAGCGGCGGTTGCTCATACTGCACGTAGGACGGCGTGGTTGTCTTGGGCGTCAGCCTGACGCGGCTGGTCCCGCCGATCAAACTAGTGACAGCGCTGAGGTCGATCGCCTCAGCAGCTTCGTGCAGGAAAAATGCAGTGACGTGACCGCCTACTTCGTGCATTCTCCGATTCGCTTGGCGTTGACCTTCGACGAGACATTGCCCTCCTTGGTCTTTCCTTTGGAGACGTTGGTGTACCAGTCGGGTCCATATGCGACGTCGTTGTTGTACGTCGAGGTGCCACCCTCATCCTTGCACGTCATCTGAAAGGTCAGCTTGCCTCCGGCTGCCGTCTTGACGTCGCTCACCTTGCAGTTGGTTTCCGCTCCGGCTGCGGCTATCGTCTTCACGACATCCTTCGCGTCTTCGGGCGTCATGCACAAGGTGTCCTTGTGTTTCCCGGTGGCACCGGCCGCCTCGGTTTCGAAGACCCGTTCGTAGAGTCCTGGCTGGAGACTCACTTGTGCCTCCGCCTTTGCGCACGTGGCGAGCGTGATCGCAACGACGATGATGCCGATCAGTCCAGTTGGTCTCATCCGTCACTCTTCCTTCCCATCGTTCTGTTGCACCCGCGATCGTTGACCCAATCATACTCAGCCGGTGTCAAAGAGAGGAAACGCGACGCCTTCGCGACGTTGAGGACGAGCTTTCGTGCGCCGCTGAGTCTCGATCGTGGCTGACCGTTTGCTTTGACAAGATCAGTATTATGAAGAAGCACTCCAGCTTGGACATCGGAACCCTGCCGTACTGGATCGACTCTGCCGCCTTCCCGACGTTTGCGAAGATCGACCGCGACGTTGACGTAGACGTGGTCGTCGTCGGCGGAGGCATTACCGGTTTGACGACAGCGTACATGCTGACGTCTGCAGGCAAGTCGGTGGCAATCATCGAACGCGGCCGGTGCGCGGAAATCGACACCGCTCACACGACGGCGCATCTGACGATGGTCACCGATACCCGGCTGAACGAACTCGTCGGACGATTCGGCCGGTCACATGCACAAGCGGTGTGGGATGCCGGACGCGCCGCGATCGATCAGATAGAGCGCATCGTTGACGAGCACGGCATCGACTGCTCGTTCGACGGCGTCGAAGGTTACCTGCACGCTCCGGCTGGAGAGCCGGACGCCGAGCACGTGGATTCGCTGAAGGAAGACGCGAACCTCGCGCGTGAGCTCGGGTTCGGCGCTGAGTTCGTCGACGACGTTCCGCTCATGGGTGGGCCGGGCGTGCGCTTTGCCGATCAGGCTCGATTCCACCCGCGCAAATATCTCGCAGGCCTGGCGCGCGCGATCCGCGCGAAGGGTGGAGAGATCTTCGAGCACAGCCCTGCGGACGAGTTTCTTGCCGACCCGCTGAGAGTCGAAGCCAATGGCCGACGGCTGAGATGCCAGGACATCGTGATCGCCACACACAATCCGATTGCTGGCGTAGTCAGCACAACGCGAGAGGATCTCTTCCAGACGAAGCTGGCGCTCTACACGAGCTACGCCGTGGCCGGACGTGTGACCCGTGACAGCGTGCCTGACGCACTCTTCTGGGACACGGCAAATCCGTATCACTACCTGCGGACCGAACCGCATCGCGATCATCAGCTCGTGATCTTCGGTGGCGAAGATCACAAGACGGGGCAAGTGTCGGACACGAGCAAGCGTTATGCGCACCTCGAGGGGGCGCTCCTGGCGGCGCTCCCGAGGATTGCCATCAGTCATCGCTGGTCGGGGCAAGTGATCGAGACGCCCGACGGACTGCCATACATCGGCAAGATGGCGGACCATCAGTACGCGGCGACCGGCTTTGGTGGAAACGGCATGACCTTCGGCACGCTCGCAGGGATCATGATCGCGGACGCCCTCCAGGGCCGACAGAATCCGTGGGTCGATCTGTTCGATCCTGATCGAGCGGCGATTCGGCGCGGCCTGTGGGACTACATCAAGGAGAACGCGGATTATCCGTACTACAAAGCGCGCGCTACCTTCGAAGGGAAGGGTCGATCGCTTCGCTCAATCAAGCGAGGCGAGGGAGCCGTCGTTGACAACGATGGCACAAAGGTCGCCGCCTACCGTCGCGACGACGGCTCGCTGATGCTGCATTCGGCAGTGTGCACACACAAGGGCTGCACCGTCGCCTGGAACGATGCTGAGCGCACGTGGGATTGCCCGTGCCATGGCTCGCGCTTCACGGCCGAAGGGAAAGTCATCTCTGGTCCGGCGCAATCGCCGCTCGAGGAGGTTTCGCTCAGTACGCCTTCAGCCCTGCGCTCCTGAAGAGCGCACACGTCTGCTCGACGAGTTCGTTCGACGGCGATGGAGTGTCTTCGAGCGTGTACTCGAGGCCGAGCTTCTTCCACTTGTACTGACCCATCTGGTGGAAGGGCAATACATCGACGCGCTCCACGTTTCCGAGCTCACTGGCGAACGCGGCGATCTTCGAGATGTCCTCGGGGTCGTCAGTCAGGCCGGGCACCAGCACGTAACGCAGCCAGATAGGCCTTCGACGGGCTGCGAGCCGGCGGGCGAACTCGAGCGTCGGCGCGTTGTCCATACCTGTCAGGCTGCGATGCCGTTCGGGATCCCACGTCTTTATGTCGAGCAGGACGAGACTGATGGTCTCGAGCTCCGCGTCAGTCAATCTGGCGCCGTAATAGCCGTTGGAGTCGAGCGCGGTGTGGATGCCCATGTCGCTTGCGGCCGCAAACAGCTTCGCGACGAACCGATGCTGCATCAACGGCTCACCGCCGCTGATGGTCAAGCCGCCAGACATGATCTTCAATCCATGGCGATACTTGCGCAGTTCCTCGATCGCTTTGGTCATTGTGACCGGGATGCCGTTGCTCATCGTCCATGTGTCCGGGTTGTGGCAGTAGCGGCAGCGCCACATGCAGCCGGCCGTCCATGCGACGACGCGCACGCCGGGACCATCCACGGTCGATCCGGTGGTGAAGGAATGCAGGAATCCCATGTCGCCGCTCGCGAGTGCGGAGCGCACCTCCGACTCGGGCACCTCTTTGCCAAGGTTCACACGCAGCTCGAAGGGACTCGTGGCTTCGAGCGGGGGTTGCTGAGTTTGCATGGGACCAGCCTTCAGACGTTCCTCGACGCGTTAGTGAGCGGCAGCGACGCGGTCGTCGCCGTGGAACGTGCGATTGATGACGTCCATCTGCTGTTCGCGAGTGAGGCGGACGAAGTTCACCGCGTAACCCGAAACGCGGATGGTGAGGCTCGGATACTTGTCCGGGTGTTCCATCGCATCGAGCAGCGTCTCGCGATTCAGCACGTTCACGTTCATGTGATAGCCGGTGCTGCCGAAGAACGCATCGAGCATGCTCGTCAGGTTGGTCACGCGGTCTTCCGGTACGCGGCCGAGACCCTGTGGGACCAGAGAGGCCGTCAGCGAGATGCCGTCCGCCGCGTCGCGATACGGGATCTTCGCCACCGACGCCGCGGAGGCATGGATGCCGTGGCTGTCACGTCCGTGCATCGGATTCGCGCCTGGCGCAAACGGCGCACCCTGACGACGGCCGTCTGGCGTATTGCCCGTGGCCTTCCCGTAGACCACGTTCGACGTGATCGTCAGGATCGACTGCGTGTGCACGGCATTCCGGTAGGTCGGATACTTCCGCAGCTTGTTCATGAACGTCGACACAATCCACGTGGCGATGTGATCGACGCGGTTGTCGTTGTTGCCGAACATCGGGAACGTGCCTTCGGTCTGATAGTCGGTCACCAGTCCCGTGGCGTCCCGTGTCACACGGACCTTCGCGTACTTGATCGCGGACAGGCTGTCGGCGACGACGGACATGCCGGCCATGCCGAACGCCATCGTCCGCAGCGGAGCGTAGTCGTGCAACGCCATCTCCAGCCGCTCGTAGGCGTACTTGTCGTGCATGTAGTGGATGATGTTCATCGCGCTGACGTACACGCCTGCCAGCCAGTCCATCATCCGTTCGAGCTTTTCGATGACATCGTCGAAGTCGAGCACGTCCCCGGTGACCGGGTCGAATTGAGGACCGACCTGGTCGCCGCTGACTTCGTCGCGCCCTCCGTTGATCGCGTAGAGCAGACACTTCGCCATGTTGGCGCGCGCACCGAAGAACTGCATCTGCTTGCCGACGACCATCGGCGACACACAGCAGGCGATCGCGCCATCGTCGCCCCATGTGCGGCGCATGATCTCGTCGCTTTCGAATTGCAGTGAGCTGGTGTCGATAGCCACCTGGGTCGCGAAGCGCCGGAACCCGTCAGGCAGGCGAGGCGAATACCAGATAGTGAGATTCGGCTCGGGCGCGGGGCCGAGGTTGTAGAGCGTCTGCAGAAATCGGAAACTCGATTTCGTGACGAGCGGTCTCCCGTCATCGCCCATCCCGGCAATGGACTCCGTCACCCAGGTGGGATCGCCAGCGAAGAGATCGTCGTACTCCGGCGTACGCAGGAAGCGGATGA
>Ga0247825_10000658_pt1 | contig 22061 bp, 22 predicted proteins | sample 13C_Vanillin_Day_FD_194413 | JGI IMG/M metagenome (GOLD analysis project Ga0247825, IMG submission 194413) | Soil microbial communities from agricultural site in Penn Yan, New York, United States - 13C_Vanillin_Day48 | ecosystem: Environmental > Terrestrial > Soil > Agricultural land | place...
TGACGCGCGACCTCGAGACCGACGTGCTGGTGGTGGGCGCCGGCATCACCGGCGCGATGGTGGCCGATGCGCTCTCGGCGGAGGGCTTCAAGGTCGCGGTCGTCGACCGCCGCGGCCCGGCCAACGGCTCGACCACGGCCAGCACGGCGCTGGTGCAATACGCTATCGACACGCCGCTGACGAAGCTCGCGCCGCGGGTCGGCAAGCGCGACGCGATCCGCGCCTGGCGGCGCTCGCGGCTCGCGGTCGATGCGCTTGCGGCAAGGCTGAAAGAGTTGGGCGTCGAGACTGCGCGCCGCGACACGCTTTATCTCGCCGGCAACCTGCTCGACGCCGGCGAGCTTGAGCGAGAGCATGAGGCGCGTCTTTCCGCAGGCTTCGCCGGCCGCCTGCTGTCCCGGGGTGAATTGAAAAGCGGTTTCGGCATCCGGTCGCGGGCCGCGATCATGAGCACCGGCGATCTCGCGCTCGATCCGCGCGCCACGACATGCGCCTTGCTGCGCGCGGCCTGCCGGGCCGGAACGAAAATCCATGCTCCGGCCGACATCGTCGATATCGATGCCAGGACATCCCGCGTGGTGGCGACGGCGGCGAACGGCAGGCGCATTCGCTCAAGCCATCTGGTGTTTGCCACCGGCTACGAATTTCCCAAAAGCGTGCCGCAGCGCGGGCACACGATCGCATCCACCTGGGCCATCGCCACCGTGCCGCAGCCGCGCAGGCTCTGGCCCGGCGAGTGCATGATCTGGGAGGCGGCCGATCCGTATCTCTATGTGCGCACCACGCCCGATGGGCGCGTGATCTGCGGCGGCGAGGACGAGGAGTTTTCCGACGAGGAGAAGCGCGACGCCCTGCTTGCGCGCAAGACCGCGACGCTGCAGCGCAAGCTCAAGCAGCTCCTGCCGGACATCGACACCCGCATCGACTTCGCCTGGACCGGATCGTTCGGCCAGAGTTCGACCGGGCTGCCGACCATCGGCCCGGTCCCGCGCATGCCGAACTGCTGGGCAGCCCTCGGCTACGGCGGCAACGGCACGACCTATTCGCGGATTGCGGCCGACGTCATCGCCGGCGCGCTCGCGGGACGACCGGACGTGGATGCCGATCTCTACGGCTTTTCACGCCGCAAATAGCTGGCCCGGCCTTATCCGGCGGCCTTGACCTTCAGCTGCAGCGCGGCGCTCTGCCGGTGGTGCGCGTGGCACACCGCGATGGCGAGCGCGTCGGCGGCGTCGTGGGTCGGCGGATCGGCCTTGGGCAGAAGCACGCGGAGCATCAGCCTGATCTGCTCCTTCTCGCAGTGGCCGGCGCCGACGATGGTCTTCTTCACGAGGTTCGGCGCGTATTCGGCGACCGCGATCCCGGCCCGCGCCGGGATCAGCATCGCCACGCCGCGCGCCTGGCCGAGCTTCAGCGTCGCATTGGCGTCCTTGTTGACGAAGGTCGCCTCGACGGCGGCCTCATCGGGCGCGAAGTCCTCGATCACCTTCGCCAGCCCGTCGTGGATCGTCACCAGACGCTCGGCGAGGCTCACCTTGTCGCTGGTCGCGACCGAGCCGCAGCCCGAATAGATCAGGCGGTTGCCCTCGACCTCGATGACGCCCCAGCCGGTGCGGCGGAGGCCGGGGTCGATGCCGAGGATGCGAATCGGGCGGTTCATGCAGCTTCGTTGATAGCCCCGTCCGGCAGCCGCGGCAAAGCACCCGCATGGCAGCTCCCCGCTCTCCCCAATCGCCACGTCCGCGTGCGGCTGTTACCAGAGAAAGCGCCGGAACCGGAACGTGATCGATCTTCCCAGCAGCGCAACCTTCGCGGCCGCCCTCGCCGAGCCCCGCCTCTATGCCGCGATGGCGGTGGCGGCGCTGGCCGGCATCACCCGCGGCTTCTCCGGCTTCGGCGGCGCGATGATCTATATGCCGCTGATCGCCGCGATCTACGATCCGCGCATCGCTGCCGTCACGATCCTGCTGGTCGACCTTGTGGCAGCAACGCCGTTTGCAATTCCCGAGGTTCGCCGCTGCACCTGGCGCGAGGTGGGACCGCTGTCGATTGCGATGGCGGCGGGGCTGCCGCTCGGCGTGTGGCTTCTGATCGTGCTCGACCCGGTCGTGCTGCGCTGGTGCATCGCCATCGTGGTCCTGAGCGTCGTGCCGGTGCTGGCGTCGGGCTGGCGCTATCACGGTCCGCCGCGGCTGCCGCTCACCCTCGGAGTCGGACTGGTCGCGGGCGTCTCCGGCGGCGCAACGTTGATCGCGGCGCCTCCGGTGATCCTCTACTGGCTCGGCGGCGGCAACAGCGTCATTACGATACGCGCCAACCTCATGGTGCTCTTCATGATCTGCGACGTGCTGCTGGTCGCGATCTTCGGCTACGGCAACCTGTTTGAAGCGCGGCCGCTGGCGCTGTCGCTGCTGCTCGGGGTTCCCTTCTTTGTGGGCATGGGGATCGGCGCACGCTTCTTCCACGGGACGTCGGACAGGCTCTATCGGAATATCGCCTACGTCATCATCTCGCTCGCCGCTCTCGTCAGCCTTCCGATACTCGACTCGATCCTCCGCTGAAGGTTAGTGTTTCGCGCCATGCCGGGATCCAGGTCATCGCCAGCGCGCAAGCGCCGGGCCATCATCATTGGCGGCTCGATGTCGGGCCTGTTCACCGCAGCCTTCCTGCGCCAGATCGGTTGGGATTGCGACGTGTACGAGCGCTCCGGCGTCGAACTGGTCGGCCGCGGCGCGGGCATCACCACGCATCCGGAGCTGCTCGACGCGCTGGAAGCGAGCGGCGCCGGCACGCGCGATCTCGGCATCGAGGTGCCCAAGCGCATCGCGCTCGACCGCAACGGCCGCATCACGGGCGAACGTCCGCTGCGGCAGATCCTCACGTCGTGGGACCGGCTGCAACGGCTGCTGCGCGAGACCATCGATCCGGCGCACTATCATCTGGGCTGGGCGTTCGAACGCGTCGAGCAGAACGGCAGCGGCGTGCGCGTGCACTTCAACGGCGGCCGTGTCGAGAACGCCGACATCCTGGTCGGCGGCGACGGCATCCGCTCGACGGTGCGCGGCCAGGTCGCGCCGGAGCTGCAGCCGGCCTATGCCGGCTACTACATCTGGCGCGGCGCGCCGAACGAAGCCGATCTCGCTCCGAAAACGCTGAAAGAGATTTTTCCGTATTTCTGCTTCTACCTGCCGCCGCGCCAGGAAATCATCACTTACCCGATTTCGGGCTTCAACAACGACCTGCGCCCCGGTCGCCGCCGCTACAACTTCATCTGGTACCGCGTGGCCGACGCCGAAAAGCTCCGCGAGATGAACGTGGACGAGAACGGCCGCCAGCATGAGTTCTCGGTGCCGCCGCCGCTCATCCGCAAGGACCTGATCGCGGAAATGTACGCCGACGCGCGCGACATCATGCCGGAGGTGATGCTCGATTGCGTGATGACGATGGAGCAGCCGTTCATTACGCCGATCTACGACTTCACCGCGCCCAGCATCGTGTTCGGCCGCGTCGCTATGGTCGGAGACGCTGCGGCGAACGCGCGCCCGCATATGGGCTTCGGCGTCGCCAAGGCGGGCGGCGACGCGCAGGCGCTGGCGCATGCGCTGCGCGACCACGACGACATCGACAAGGCGCTGAAGGCCTACAACGCCGAGCGCCAGCCGATCGGCAACACCATCGTGATGCACAGCCGCAAGCTCGGCACGCATATGGGCGTGGACCTGAAGACCGAGGAGGACCGACGCATGCACGCGCTGCTTCAGGACGACGGCGCGATGATGGACTGGATCGCGGTGCCGAATTTCCTGGGCGCTTACAAGTGAGCGCCCAATGAGCGAGCTTCCGAAACCCGATTTCGCGCGCAACATGCGGCTCGTCGGGTATTCCGATCAGGGCGGCCTGTGGCGCAACTCGGATTCGTCTTCACGGCGGTGCTGGGCCGCCCGCTGTTCGCCGAAGCGCTGTCCTTGAGGAAGCGCGGCGGGCTGGTCGTCGCTGCCGCCGCGATGGTGACGCTGGTGTTCAGCTAGGCGCTCGCCTTGGCGAGCAGCGCCTCCGACATTTCGAAATTGGCATAGACGTTCTGCACGTCGTCATGCTCGTTCAGCGTGTCGAGCAGGCCCAGAAGCTTCTCGCCCTTCTCGTCGTCGACCGCCATGGTGTTCTTCGGCTTCCACACCAGCGCTGCCTTACGCGGCTCGCCAAACTTCGCCTCCAGCGCCTTCGCCACTTCGCCGAGCGAGGCCGAGGCGGTGTAGACCTCATGGCCGGTCTCGCCCGACACCACGTCGTCGGCGCCGGCCTCGATCGCGGCTTCGAGCATCTGGTCGGCACTGGCGACCTTGGCATCGAACTCCACCAGGCCGACGTGATCGAACATGAACGACACCGCGCCGGTTTCGGCCATGTTGCCGCCGCTCTTGGTGAAGGCCGCGCGCACGTCGCCCGCGGTGCGGTTGCGGTTGTCGGTCAGCACCTCGACGATCACCGCCACGCCGCCCGGGCCGTAGCCCTCGTAGCGCATGTCCTCGTAGTTCTCGCTGTCGTTGCCCTGCGACTTCTTGATCGCGCGCTCGATGCCGTCCTTGGGCATGTTTTCGGCGCGGGCCGCAATGATCGCGGCACGCAGCCGTGCGTTCATCGTCGGGTCCGGCAGGCCGAGCTTGGCGGCGGTGGTGATTTCGCGCGCGAGCTTGGAGAACAGCTTGGAGCGCGCCTTATCCTGGCGCCCCTTGCGGTGCATGATGTTCTTGAATTGGGAATGTCCAGCCATCGTCGTCCGCCCGCTGCAGGGCAGCCGGATACCAAGGCGCGCCGCCGCGATCAACCCCGCAGGGCGGCGGAACGCAACGCTGGAAACTAGAAGCGGTAGTTGACCCCGAGCCGCACCAGGTTCTGGGTCACGCGGCTGTCTTCGCCGATCGCCGGAACGCCGGAGATCGCGAGAACGGCATCCTTCCGGCCGAGGTCGACGTAGAGATACTCCATCCGCGCGCTCCAGTTCCGCGCGAAGGCGAGCTCGACGCCGGCGCCGACCGCCCAGCCGGACCGCGTCTCCTCGCGGCTCAGGCTCACCGAGGTCGCGCCGGCGCTGGCGGACGCCTCGGTTTCGAGGCGGGCATAGGCGTAACCGCCGGTGCCGTAGACCAGCCAGGAGTCCTGGGCGTAGCCGAGACGGCCGCGCACGGTGCCGAACCAGGGCAGCTTCTGGCTGTAGCTCGCATTGGTGGTCACGCCGCAGACCGCCGCGGCGCAGGTCGGCGCCGTCAGCGTGCCCTGCATGCCGGTAAACTGGAAATCGGTCTCGACGCCGAATACCGCCGGTCCGGTCTGCCAGTTGTAGCCGAGCTGCACGCCGCCCAGGACGCCGTTCAGGTTGTTGGTGGCGCTGGCGAAGGGCGCACCGCCGACGCTGAAGTCGGTCTCGGCGCTGGCCCAGCCGCCGCCGACGTTGCCGCCGATATAGAAGCCGGTCCAATGGGTGAACGCGGTCGGCGCCGGCACATAGACCGATCGGGGCAGGTCCGCCGCCTGCGCAAAACCCGTGGTGACCAGGATTGCGAACCCCGCCAACGTCATCTTGCGCATGGGAGTTCCCCTCCGCTGATTCGTTATGCGGCCAGAATCGTTAACAAGTCTTAAGAGAAACGGTTGTCCTTCGACGTGAATTGGGCATTGCAGGTCGAACGGCACGCGATGACTGAGCCCGAACGATCCGCGGCAGGCGCCACGCCGGACCAGAGTGCACTCCGACTGAACGGATCCGGGATGCGCTCTCAAGCTTCAGGTTGGCGCATGTCCCTTTTCGGAAAAGCGGCGCGCGCTTTTCCGGCACGGCGCACAGGGCCGCAACCCAAAGCCAGAGACCATATGTCAGTGCTTCATTTCGCCGGAGGCGCGGCGGACCTGATAGAACCGGACCACCCGCTTGGCGGTTGCGGTCTGCAGCCGTTCGAAGTGCACGCGCGCGGTTTCGACCGCGGCCGGCGACGGCTTGGTGTCGCCGCGGCGCAGGTCGAGGATCAGCTTGGCGGTGGACCAGCGCAGTTCGGAGGCCTTGATCAGCAGCAGCGCAAGATCGTTGTCCCCCGTCTTGTCGGTGAAGATGCGGTCGACAGACTCGACCGGCAACTGGCACAGCGAGGCGACGGCGACGACCACCTCCTCGTACCTGCCGGCCGCGGCGAATTGCTGCACGCCCTGATCGAGCGGCTTGCCGGACTTCTGCAAGGCTTCGAAATGGGCCTTCGCCTGGGTGAAGTCGCGCTGCACGGGAGCCAGGGGCGCAGTGCCCGCCTTGTGACCGGTCAGGTCGAACAGGATCTTGTTCACCTCGTTCGCGGCCGCCGGATTGGCGTCGGCGATCTTCTTGAACACGGCTTCCGACGCCTTGGACACGAGCGTCCGCAGGTGCTCCTTCGGAATGTCCTTGCGGAGGCCGACGCTGGCGGACAGTTCGTCGTCGCCGGCCGAGCGCTCGACGAGCTTGCCGAAACCCGCATGCGAGAAGCGCGCGCCGTCGTTGCTCACGACCGAATACAGAACGTCGCGATTGCCTCGGGTCACCAGCACGTCGCTGACCGCCTCGCTGACGGTCACGCGCTTGGAGATGGCGAGCAGCCGGTCCTGGCCTTCGCCGCGAGCGATCGACAGCAGCTCTTCCTCGGTCAGCCGCGGCGAATGAGTCAGCACCGGCGCCGCCACCACGATCGACTCGTCGCGCGCAAGCGAGCGGATCACCGCAATGGGCGCGCGGGCGACCGGCGCCAGCCGTTTGGCGAGTTCGGCGCGCGCCTGCTCCTCGATCTTCACGGCAAGGCGGGAAATGACGTCGTCGAACAGATCGACCTGATCATCGGAATAATTGTCCGCGCGAAGCATGAAGAGGTCGGTGACGCGTCGCAGCGTTTCGACGCGCCGGTCGGCAGAACCCGACGAAATTGCGCTCTCGACTTCGGTGATAAGGGAGTTGTTCGCTTCCAACGCGGCACCGTTCTGGTGGTTACGCTTGATACTGTTCAACCCATAGGTACCGGCCAAGCGTTTCGATCCGGTAAAATGCAGCCCGTTTGCGGCTCCATCCGATGCGAAAGAGCCGCCTGGAAAAACCAGTTTTGCGCGTTTATGCCTTTCGAAGCCGGCGCGCCGCAGCGTCACGCGGCCCACGGCAACAGTCGGTTAACGCAAAACCCGTTTCGACTTACGTCCAGAACGCCGGCCGCACTTCTTCAAGGGCGCCGCCGAGACGCACCGGCCCGACCCGCGTGGCCAGGCCCGTCGCATCGTCGGTTTCCACCGCCACCGCGCAAAACGTGGCCGGACCGTTCGCCGGCTCGAATTTGCCCTGCGGGATCTTGCGGATGAAACGGCCGAGCGGCTCGTCCTTGGCCATGCCGATGACGGAGTCGTAGTCGCCGGTCATGCCGACGTCGGAGATGAACGCCGTGCCGGCCTTGAGGATGCGGTGGTCCGAGGTCGGCACGTGGGTGTGCGTGCCGACCACGAGGCTCGCGCGGCCATCGGCGATGTAACCCATCGCCTGCTTCTCGCTGGTCGCCTCGCAATGCATGTCGATGACGATGGCGTCGGCGCCGGAGCCGAGCGCGCAGGCGGCGAGCTCACGCTCCACCGCCGAAAACGGATCGTCGAGCGCGTCCATGAAGATGCGCCCCATCACGTTCATCACCAGCGCGCGCTTGCCGTTCTTGGTGTCGATCATCGCCACGCCGCGCCCCGGCGTGCCGGCCGGATAGTTGATCGGGCGGATCAGCCGCGGCGCACGCTCGATGAACACCAGCGCCTCGCGCTGGTCCCAGGCGTGATTGCCGAGCGTGACGGCGTCGGCGCCGGCGTCGATGAACTCCTCATAGATCGCTTCGGTGATGCCGAAGCCGCCGGCGGCGTTCTCGCCATTGACGATGACGAGGTCGAGCTCCCATTCGGCGATCAGCTTCGGCAGCCGGTCGAGCAGCACATTGCGCCCGCTGCGCCCGACGATGTCGCCGATGAAGAGAATTCGCATGTCAGGTCCCGCGGAAGTCGATCGTTTCACGCTCGGTTAGCACAAGATCGAGCCGGGCGTCGCGTTCCGTGACCGGAACGTCGGGCACCTCCTGGGCCGCATAGGCGATGCCCACCGCGGTGACGGGTTTCAGGGCACGAAGCCGGTTGATGGTCATGTCGTAGTAGCCCGCGCCATAGCCGATGCGGTTGCCGCGGCGGTCGAAGGCGGCAAGCGGCACGATCAGGATGTCGGGATCGACCTCGGGCGCGTCGTCCTTCGGCTCGCGGATGCCCCAGACGCCGGAATTGAGCTGCTGGCCAAACGCGTAGGCGCGCATGATCAGCGGCTGGCCGCGGCCGGCGACGACGGGGAGCGCGAGCCTTGCGCCGGCGTCGGCAAGCGTCCGCAGCAGCGGCAATGGATTGATCTCGCTCTTGAGCGGCGAGAAGCCCGAGACGATGACGCCGGGGCTGATCCGGAGCGGAAAGGGCCGTCCGGCGATCGCGCCCGCCGCAGCCTGCCGCTCCGCCGGGGGCAGCGCCTCGCGGCGTGCCAGGGCCGATTTGCGAAGTTCCGCCTTGAGCTGGTCGATCGGAATGGGCGTCATCAACGAAACCGGGTCCAGCCCCCGACGGAAAAACAGTGCGGAGCCGCAGTGGCCGTCGGAGTTGTGATCCCGGGAACCTACATAAGTAGGTGGGCGCCATATGTCCCGGTCCAGGGACCAGGTCAGGGACAGCTCCCTTCAGGATCGTAAGGCCCCGGGGAATTTACTCCAGTCGCGCCCCGCAGCCCCGCAACCGCAATGTAGTGGTTCGCAGCGCCGGACGCCACCGGTGGAATTGAGCCTGTTTCAACCGGGGGATTGCTCATTTGCGGACGCCACGCCCGCATTGAGCTTCTTCGCCATGCCCTCGATTCGCTCGGCGGCCGAGGTGAAGGCGGCAATCAGCGCCGCCTGCGTCGCCTGCGCCTTGTCGGCGGATGCGCCGCGCGCGTCCTGCAGGGCGGCGATTTCCTGCTCGAGCTTGCGCACCTTCTTGTCGGCTTCGATCGCATCGTCGGCGACGGTCATCGCCGCCATCACCATCAGCCGCGCATCGCCGATCTCGCCGAACTGACCGCGCAGCGTGCCGATCCGGTCTTCGAGCGCCTTGGCGAGCAGGCGCAGATGGTCCTCCTGGCCGTCCTCGCAGGCCATGCGGAACTGGCGGCCGTTGATCGTGACGTTCACCTGCGCCATGGAGTGCTCACAGCAATGCTCGCGGCGATGCTCACATCAGTCATTCGACTCGAGAACCAGCCGGACGTTCTCCATCGCGGCATCGATCCGGCGGGCGATGTCGCGGTTGGACGCTTCGAGCTGGCGGCTGCGCGCCAGCTGGCCGTCGAGGTCGGCGGCAAGCTTCGAGCGGTCGGCGGCCAGCGCATGGACCTGCTCGCCCAGCGCTGCCCGCTCGCGGTCGCCGTCGATCCGGCGCTCGACGGCGGCGTCGAGCGCATCCAGCGCCTCGGAAAGACGCCTCGTCGCCTGCTCGATTGCGGTCTGCTCGGTCATGCCTTGGTCAATTGGGGTGTTCAACGGGCCGATCTCATTCACGCTTCAATCACGCCATCAATGCGGCAAATGCGCGATGAAAAACGCTGAATCGGCAATAGCGTAGACGCGAAAGCTTAGGTGTTGCGTCACCTGACCGTCAACGCCGCAAAGCCACGTTATCCCTGGGTTTTCGGCAGCCTGTGCATGGCGCGTGCAGGGGACTGCCCGTTCGTTGGACTCACCGCGCCCCCGTGCTATCCACCGGCCATCCTGGACAGGTCCCCATGAACGCAACAGCTTCGACTACCGCCGTCGCGACGTCCTCGCGCACCGGTGATGGAGTATCCATGAATCGCGCTGAGCACGACCGCATGGCCAACGCGATCCGCGCGCTCGCGATGGACGCCGTGGAGCAGGCCAAGTCCGGCCATCCCGGCCTGCCGATGGGGGCCGCCGACATCGCGACCGTGCTGTTCACGCAGGCGATGAAGTTCGATCCCGCCGACCCGGCGTGGCCGGACCGCGACCGGTTCATCCTGTCGGCCGGTCACGGCTCGATGCTGGTCTACGCATCGCTCTATCTGCTCGGCTACGAGGCCGTCACGCTCGACCAGCTCAAGCAGTTCCGCCAGCTCGGCTCGATCACGCCGGGGCATCCGGAGAACTTCATCACGCCTGGTGTCGAGACCACCACCGGCCCGCTCGGCCAGGGCATCGCCAACGCCGTCGGCATGGCGATGGCGGAGCGGCATCTGGCAGCCGAGTTCGGCGGCGACGTCGTCAATCATTCGACCTTCGTGATCGCCTCCGATGGCGATTTGATGGAGGGCATCAGCCAGGAGGCCATCGCGCTCGCCGGGCACCTGAAGCTCAGCAAGCTGATCGTGCTGTTCGACGACAACGGCATCTCGATCGACGGACCGCTGTCGCTTGCGGACTCGGTCGATCAGGTGAAGCGCTTCGAGGCCGCCGGCTGGAACGCCTCGCGCATCGACGGCCACGATCCGGCCGCGATTGCCGCCGCGATCGAGAAGGCGCGGGCCTCCGACCGCCCGACCATGATCGCCTGCAAGACCACGATCGGCTATGGCGCGCCGACCAAGGCCGGCAAGGCGTCGTCGCACGGCTCGCCGCTCGGCGCCGACGAGATCAAGGGCGCGCGCGAGAGGCTCGGCTGGAGCGAGGCGCCGTTCCAGATTCCCGCCGACGTGCTGACGCAGTGGCGCGCCGCGGGCCAGCGTGGCAAGGCCGCGCACAAGGACTGGGACAAGCGTCTTGCGGCGCTGCCCGCCGACAGGCGCGCCGAGTTCGAGCGCCGCATGAAGGGCGATCTGCCGGGGGCGCTGAACGCCGCGATCCGCTCGCTCAAGGAAAAGCTTCACGCCGAGCCGAAGGAAATCGCGACCCGCACGGCCTGCGAATTCGCGCTGGAGAGCATCATCCCGGCGGTGCCGGAGATGATCGGCGGCTCCGCCGACCTCACCGGCTCCAACAACACCCGCACCAAGTCGATGAAGGCGATCACGCCCACCGACTTCTCCGGGCGGTTCGTGCATTGGGGCATCCGCGAGCACGGCATGGCCGCGGCGATGAACGGCATGGTGCTGCACCGGGGCATCATCCCCTACAGCGGCACCTTCCTGGTGTTCGCCGACTATTGCCGGCCGTCGATCCGGCTCGCCGCCCTGATGGGCGAGCGCGTCATTCACGTGATGACCCACGATTCCATCGGCCTTGGCGAGGACGGCCCGACGCACCAGCCGGTCGAGCATCTCGCTTCGCTGCGGGCGATCCCGAACCTCAACGTGTTCCGGCCGTGCGACGCGGTCGAGACCGTCGAATGCTGGCAACTGGCGCTGGAAGGCCGCGAGACGCCGAGCGTGCTGGCGCTGACCCGCCAGAACCTGCCGCAGCTTCGCCGCACCCTCGACGAGCGCAACAAATGCGTCCACGGCGCCTACGAAATCTCGCCGGCGCAGGGCAAAGCCGAGGTATCGATCTTCGCCACCGGTTCCGAGGTGTCGCTCGCCGTGGAGGCGCAGAAGCTCCTCGCCGGCCAGGGCGTGCAGGCCCGCGTGGTGTCTGTCCCCTGCTTCGAACTGTTCCGGGCAGCCCCGGACGACGTCCGCCGCGCGGTGATCGGCGACGCGCCCGTCAAAGTGGGCGTCGAGGCCGCGGTCCGGCAGGGCTGGGACGCCCTGATCGGCTCGGACGGCGGCTTTGTCGGCATGAGCACGTTCGGCGCAAGCGCCCCCTACAAGGAGCTCTATAACCATTTCGGCATAACAGCCGCGAAGGTCGCGGAAGCCGCGTTGAGCAGGCTGGGCAAAAGGTGATAACAACCCGCCCAGCCTAGGTTTTTTTCTTGTGTCACGGCCGGGCTTCCCCCGGCCGTTCGCGTCTTTATATCAAGGCGACGCGATGCCCGCCCAAGCGGCGCATGACATCTCACCAGTGGGAGCGAACATGACTGTCCGGGTTGCCATCAATGGATTTGGCCGCATCGGCCGCAACGTGCTGCGCGCGATCGCCGAGGCCAACCGCAACGACATCGAGGTGGTCGGCATCAACGATCTCGGCCCGGTCGAGACCAACGCACACCTGCTCCGCTTCGACAGCGTGCACGGCCGCTTTCCCGGCACGGTCACGGTGAAGGGCGACACCATCAGCGTCGGCAACGGCGCGATCAAGGTCACCGCCGAGAAGGACCCCTCGAAGCTGCCGTGGAAGGACCTCGGCGTCGACATCGCGCTGGAATGCACCGGCATCTTCACCGCCAAGGACAAGGCGTCGCTGCACCTGACCGCGGGCGCCAAGCGCGTGCTGGTGTCGGCGCCTGCCGACGGCGCCGATCTCACCGTCGTCTACGGCGTCAACCACGACAAGCTGACCAAGGACCACAAGGTCGTCTCCAACGCCTCGTGCACCACCAACTGCCTCGCCCCCGTCGCGAAGGTCCTCAACGATGCGGTGGGCATCGACAAGGGTTTCATGACGACGATCCACTCGTATACCGGCGACCAGCCCACCCTCGACACGATGCACAAGGATCTCTACCGCGCCCGCGCCGCGGCGCTGAACATGATCCCCACTTCAACCGGCGCCGCCAAGGCCGTGGGCCTCGTGCTGCCGGAGCTGAACGGCAAGCTCGACGGTGTCGCGATCCGGGTGCCGACGCCGAACGTCTCGGTGGTCGATTTCAAGTTCGTGGCGAAGAAGGCCACCAGCAAGGACGAGATCAACGGCGCGATCAAGCGCGCCGCCGACCAGCAGCTCAAGAACATCCTCGGCTACACCAACGATCCGAACGTGTCCGGCGACTTCAACCACGACCCGCACAGCTCGGTGTTCCACATGGACCAGACCAAGGTGATGGACGGCACGTTCGTGCGGGTGATGTCCTGGTACGACAACGAGTGGGGCTTCTCCAACCGCATGGCGGACACCGCCGTGGCGATGGGCAAGCTGATCTAACACAGAGGGGATCGCGCCATGGAGGTTCCGGCCTGGCTCGGAATCAGCTGCCTGATCCTGTTCGTCGCTTTTGTCGTCTTCGCATTTCGCCAGGGAATGAAAGTCAGGCGGCGGCCGCAAGGTGTGCCGCCTGAAATTGCTCCGCCCTGACCGTTCGCGGCGGTCGCGTCGAAGAACGCGAACCGCCTGTTGCATAAGTGATCAGTGCCGATGCCGAACTTCCGAACCCTCGACGATCTCCCTTCCGACCTGGGCGGCAACGCAGCCCTCGTTCGTGTCGATTTCAACGTCCCGATGAAGGACGGCAAGGTCACCGACGACACGCGCTTGCGGGCGGCAATCCCGACAATCAAGGACCTGCAAGCAAGAAATGCCGCAGTGATTCTTTTGGCGCATTTCGGCAGGCCAAAGGGCAAGCCCGACCCGGCGCAGAGCCTGCGGCCGTTGCTCGATCCGCTTTCCGCCCTGGTCGGCGCCCAGGTTCAGTTCTGTGAAGATTTGAAGGAGCCGCATCTCGTCACTGAAAATGTGAAGGGTGGCGGAGTCCTTCTGCTGGAGAATCTTCGCTTCCATCCCGGCGAGGAGAAGAATGATCCGGCGTTCGTTTCGACGCTCGCCCAATGCGGCGACCTCTGGATCAACGATGCGTTCTCCGCCGCGCACCGCGCGCACGCCTCGACCGAGGGGTTGGGCCACAAGCTCCCGGCCTATGCGGGGCGATCCATGCAGGCCGAACTCGAGGCGCTGGAGAAGGCGCTGGGGAAGCCTGTGCGGCCGGTCGTCGCCATCGTCGGCGGCGCCAAGGTGTCGACCAAGCTCGACCTCTTGGAAAACCTGATCACCAGGGTCCAGGGCCTCGTGATCGGCGGCGCGATGGCCAACACCTTCCTGCATGCCCAGGGCCTGGGCGTCGGCAAGTCGCTGGTCGAGAAGGACCTCGCCGACACCGCGCGGCGCATTCTCGCCAAGGCCGAAAGCTCGGGCTGCGCGATCATCCTGCCGGTGGACGCCACCGTCGCCTATCACTTCGAGGCGAATGCGCCGTCGCAAGCCTATGGCGTCGACGCGATCCCGGCCGACGGCATGATGCTTGACGTGGGCTCCCAGTCGGTCGAGCGGGTCATGGGGGCGATCGACGACGCATCAACCCTGGTCTGGAACGGGCCGATGGGGGCCTTCGAGATGCAGCCGTTCGACCGCGGTACCGTCGCGGTGGCCCGCCACGCCGCCGCACGCACCAAGGCCGGCAAGCTTATTTCGGTGGCAGGCGGTGGCGACACCGTGGCGGCGCTCAATGCCGCCGGCGTCGCTGACCGTTTTACCTATGTGTCCACAGCCGGCGGCGCCTTCCTGGAGTGGATGGAAGGCAAGGCCTTGCCCGGCGTCGAGGTGTTAAGGCAAAAATGACCTCGAAAGAGCGGTTCCCGAGCGCAACCCGCCGTACGGGTGACACGTTCCTAAAGTGTATTCCGACCAGCTATTCAAGGAGAGGGCGATGAATCTCGCAGACCTCAACAAAGTGGCCGAGGCGATGGTTGCGCCGGGCCGGGGCATCCTGGCCGCCGACGAGTCCACCGGCACGATCAAGAAACGCTTCGACGCGATCAACGTCGAAAACACCGAGGACAATCGCCGCGACTATCGCGAGATGATGTTCCGCGCCGCCGAGGGCATGAAGCACATCTCCGGCGTCATCCTCTACGACGAGACCATCTGGCAGAAGGCCAAGGACGGAACGCCGCTGGTCGAACTGATCAAAAAGGCCGGCTCCATCCCGGGCATCAAGGTCGACGAAGGCGTCAAGCCGCTGCACAATTGCCCGGGCGAAACCGTCACCATCGGCCTCGACAAGCTCGCCGACCGGCTGCCCAAGTATTACGAGCAGGGCGCGCGCTTTGCGAAGTGGCGGGGCGTGATCGACATTGGCGCAGGCATCCCGACCGCCACCGCGATCCGCACCAACACGCACGCGCTCGCCCGTTATGCGGCGCTGTGCCAGGCGGCGCAGATCGTGCCGATCGTCGAGCCGGAAGTGCTGATGGACGGCGATAACGACATCGACCGCTGCTACGAGGTCACCACGGCGGTGCTGAAGGCACAGTTCGAGGAGCTTTACGCCCAGCGCGTCGCCCTCGAAGGCATCGTGCTGAAGCCCAACATGGCGATCTCCGGCAAGAAGAACGCCAGGCGCGCGGGCGTCGAAGAGGTTGCCGAGAAGACCGTCAAGATGCTGAAGAACTGCGTGCCGGGCGCGGTGCCGGGCATCGCGTTCCTGTCGGGCGGCCAGTCCGACGAGGAAGCGACCGCGCATCTCGATCTGATGAACAAGATCGGCAATCTGCCCTGGCAGCTCACCTTCTCCTATGGCCGCGCGCTGCAGCACGCGCCGCAGAAGGCCTGGTCGGGCAAGAGCGAGAACGTCGCGGCGGCCCAGCGCGTGTTCGCGCACCGGGCGCTGATGAACGGCCTCGCCTCCAAGGGCCAGTGGAAGCAGGATTTGGAGAAGAAGGCGGCCTGATCCGGCTTGCCGTTCGCAACCGCGGAACCTACCCTCCCGGCGTGCCATCACGCCGGGGATTTTCATGCTGACGCCACTGAAGCGGGCCGCATTCGCCGCGTTTGCCGGGCTCGTGCTCGCCACAACGGCGCGTGCCGACACCTACCCATCCAGGCAAGTCACCATCATGCCGCTGCTTGCGGCGGGCACCGGGCTCGACGTGGTGGTGCGGCTCTACGCCGACCAGCTTTCGCAGAGCTTCGGCAAGCCGGTGGTGGTCGAGAACAAGCCGGGCAGCGCGGGGCTGATCGGCGTCGCGGCGCTGAAAGCCGCGCCGGCGGACGGCTACACCCTGATCGTCGCGACCAGCGCCGTGATGGCGATCCGCCCGACGCTGCTCAAGAGCGCGCCCTACGACGCGCAGAAGGATTTCATCCCGATCGCGCTCTATGTGAAGTCCCCGTTCATCCTCGTGGTCAATCCGGCGCTGCCGATCCATTCGGTTCCCGACCTGATCAAGTACGTCAAGGAGCGGCCGGGCCAGCTCAGCTATTCGTCGTCCGGCGTCGGCGGCGCACCACATCTGTCCGCCGAATACATGAAGCAGCGCTTCGGCATCGATCTGGCCCACGTGCCCTACCGCAACAGCCCGCAGTCGATCGCCGACGTCGCGGCAGGCCACGTGGCGATGGCGTTCGCCGAGGCCGGCGCATCGCTGCCCCTCATCCGCGACGGCAAGCTGCGGGCGCTCGCGGTGACGTCGTCCACCCGGCTTCCCACCGTGCCGGACCTGCCGCCGTTCGGCGAAGCGGTCGGCGCGCCGGACTTCGAGACGGTGTCGTGGCACGTGCTGCTGGCGCCCGCGGGCACGCCGCCCGACGTGGTCGCAAGGCTCCACGGCGAGATGAAGCGGATCATGGAAGCGCCCGACATGCGAAAGAAGGTCGCAGACGTGGGGCTGATCCCGCAGGACATCGTGCCCGTCGAACGCCAGATGGCATATATCAAGGCGGAAGGCGAGAAATGGGGGACGCTGGTGCGCCAGCTCGGACTGCAAGGCTCGCAGTAACCCGATTTCCGCCAAATTGAAACCGCATCCGAAGAACCATGGCCAAGCCGCAAACCGCCACCAAGCGCCCCGCTCCGCGCCTTTATCTCGCGACGCCCGAAACCGGCGATCCGAAGACGCTGGGGGGCGTGCTGCGCGAGACAGTCCGCGCCGCGGATGTGGCCGCTGTGTTGCTGCGGCTCAAGCCCGCCGCCGAGCGCGACCTGGTCAACCGCGTCAAGGCGATTGCCGGCACGGTGCAGGAAGCCGGCGCGGCGCTCATTCTCGACGGGCACGCCGGGATTGCGGCCAAGGCGGGCGCCGACGGCGCGCATCTTTCCGCCATCGAGGCGTTCACCGCGGCGGTCGATGGGCTGAAACCGGCCCGGATCGCCGGCTGCGGGGGCTTGCACACGCGCCACGACGCCATGCTCGCGGCCGAGCGCGGCGCCGACTACGTGATGTTCGGCGAGCCGGAGGCCGGTGGCCGGCGGCCGTCGCTTGCGGCGATCGTCGAGCGCATCGAATGGTGGTCGGGGCTGTTCGAGATTCCCTGCGTCGGCTATGCGGCGACGCTGGACGAGGTGGGACCGCTCGCCGCGGCCGGCGCCGATTTCGTCGCCATCGGCGGGACCATCTGGGACGACCCGCGGGGGCCGGCGGCGGCGGTCGCCGACGCGGCCACAAGACTTGACGCACCAAGACTTGGTGTATCGGAGCCGGCGCAATGAGCGGACCGATGAAGGCTTCAGCCGCCGGCCTCGCCGTGTTCGCGGCGCTTGTGCTGGCATCGTCCGCCGTGGCGCAGCCGAAGCCCGCGCCGGTCTCGACGGAGCCGGACGTCGCCTATGGCGCGTTCCAGCGCGGGCTCTATCTCACCGCGTTTCGCGAGGCGACTAGGCGGATCGACGAGAAGAACGATCCCAAGGCGATGACGCTGCTCGGCGAGCTCTATGCCGACGGGCTCGGCGTCCCCAACGACGACAAGAAAGCCGAGGAATGGTACCGGCTTGCGGCCAGGCGCGGCGACCGCGAGGCGATGTTCGCGCTCGCCATGTTCCGCCTGACCGGACGCGGCGGACCGCAGAACCGCCCCGAGGCCGTGAACCTTCTGTCCGAAGCAGCCAAGCTCGGCCATGTGGTCGCGGCTTATGATCTGGCCCTGCTCTATCTCGAGGGCCAGATGCTGCCGCAGGACTTCGGGCGCGCCGCCGAACTGATGAAGTCGGCGGCCGAGGCCGGCAACCCGCAGGCGCAATATGCGCTGGCGACGTTCTACAAGGACGGCCGCGGCGTGAAGCAGGACGTCCAGGAATCGACGCGCTGGCTCGGCGCCTCTGCCCGCTCGGGCTATACCGATGCCGAGATCGAATACGGCATCGCCCTGTTCAACGGCACCGGCACGCCGAAGAACGAACGCGCGGCGGGGGAGTTCTTCATGAAGGCCGCCCGCAAGAACAACGCGGTCGGGCAGAACCGGCTGGCGCTGATGTACTCCAGCGGCCGCGGCATCAAGGCCGACCCGGTCGAGGCCGCTCGCTGGCATCTGATCGCGAAGGCCGGCGGCAACAACGATCAGTTCCTCGACGATTTCGTGCGCAAGATGAAACCTGCCGACCGCGCCGCCGCAGAAGACAAGGCCAAGCCCTGGATCGCACGCATGAAGGCGATCGGGCCAACCCCGTTTCCCGACCCGCCCAAGCAATAGCGCGCAAAGCCTTGACGGACGTTGCCGCGTCGGGGCATCTGCCCCGCAGAACCTCAATTCGGCGGACCCGCGTCAGCGAAATTCCATGGCCAAGATCAGCGGCAGCGACATCCGGCCCGGCATGGTGATCGAGCTCGACGGGTCACTTTGGGCGGCTGTCAAAACGGTGGCGGTGAAGCCCGGCAAGGGCCCGGCCTACAATCAGGTCGAGCTGAAGAACATCCTCGACGGGCGCAAGCTCAACCAGCGCTTCGGCGGCAGCGACCGGGTCGAAGAGACCGAGGTCGAGCGGCGGCAGTTCCAGTTCCTCTACAAGCAGGGCGACCAGCTCGTGTTCATGGATACGGCGACCTACGACCAGATCGAGCTCCGCGAAGACTTCGTCGGCGAACGCGGGACGTTCCTGCAGGACGGCATGAACGTGCAGGTGCAACTGCATCAGGACAAGCCGATCGGCATCAAGCTGCCGGAGACGGTGGTGCTCGAAGTCACGGAAGCCGACGCCCACATCAAGGGACAGACCGCCGCCTCGTCCTACAAGTCGGCGACGCTGGAAAACGGGCTCCGCGTCCAGGTGCCGCCGTTCATCGGCACGGGCGAAAAGATCGTGGTGTCGACCGACGAGGTCGCCTACGTCCGGCGGGCCGAGTAATGCACCACTCCGCACTGATCAACGTGATGGTCTCCTCCGCGCGCAAGGCCGCGCGTTCGCTCAAGCGCGACTTCGGCGAGGTGGAGAATCTTCAGGTGTCGCTGAAAGGCCCGGCCAACTTCGTCACCGCGGCCGACCGGCGCGCCGAGGAGACGCTCCGCGCCGAACTCACCAAGGTGCGGCCCGGCTACGGATTCCTCGGCGAGGAAAGCGGCAAGCACGAAGGCTCCGACGCGACGCATACCTGGATCGTCGATCCGCTCGACGGCACCACTAACTTCCTGCACGGCATCCCGCAGTTCGCGATCTCGATCGGCCTGGAGCGCTCCGGCGCGATCGTCGCGGGCGTCGTCTACAATCCCATCACCGACGAGATGTTCACCGCCGAGCGCGGCAAGGGCGCGTACCTGAACGACCGGCGGATCCGGGTTGCGGCGCGAAAGACGCTCGCCGATGCGGTGGTCGCCTGCGGCCTGCCGCATCGCGGCCGCGGCGACCTCGAGCTGGGGCTGAAAGAGCTTGCGGCGGTTCAGGACAAGGTCGCGGGCCTCAGGCGTTTCGGCGCAGCCGCCCTCGACCTCGCCTATGTCGCCGCCGGACGGCTCGACGGCTATTGGGAGCAGAACATCTCGCCGTGGGACATCGCGGCGGGCATCATCCTGATCCGCGAGGCCGGCGGCTTTGCCACCGACATCGACGACGGCGATGCGATGTTCACCAAACGCAATATCGTCGTGGGCAACGAGTTCGTGCACCGCGAACTGCAACGCCTCCTGAAGGCCGCCGGCAAGAATTAGGCGTTCGCACCGCGGCAACGGACCCGTTTGGCCGTCATTTGCGTTGAATAGACCAGAAGCAGGATTACTTTCGCCGCGTGCTTGCCATAATGTGGCTACGTGCTTCGGCGACGAAAAGGCCGGTCATGGCGAAAGACGTCGATCCATTCAAAGTGTCCTCACCGCGAATCTTCCTGGTGCGGATGCTGGTTTTCCTGATCCTTTGCGGATTGATCGTCGTTGTCATCCATCCGCAGATCTGGACCGCATTCAAAGCCAACCCGCCGCTGAACGGGCTGATCATCGGCGTGCTGGCGATCGGAATTCTGCTGTCGTTCCGGCAGGTGATCCGGCTTTTCCCGGAGGTGGCCTGGGTCAACAGCTTCCGCCTTGCCGATCCGGGCATCGCGCTCGAACGCCCGCCGACGCTTCTCGCACCGATGGCTGCCATTCTGCGCGATCAGGCCGGCAGCATGTCGATTTCGTCGCTGACGATGCGGACCCTGCTCGATTCGATCGCGATGCGGCTCGACGAAGCGCGCGAGATTTCCCGCTATATGACCGGGCTGCTGATTTTTCTCGGCCTGCTCGGCACGTTCTGGGGTCTGATCGAAACCGTGAGCTCGGTCGGCGGCGTCATCAACAACCTCAAGGTCGGCAGCGATGCCGGCGCCACGTTCGACACGCTGCGCGACGGCCTCTCGGCGCCGTTGTCGGGCATGGGCATCTCGTTCTCGTCCTCGCTGTTCGGCCTCGCGGGCTCGCTCGTGCTGGGCTTCCTCGACCTGCAGATGAGCCAGGCGCAGAACCGCTTTCACACCGAGCTCGAGGACTGGCTCGCCACCACCGTGAGCGACATCAACACCAACACCGCCGTCGATCCGGCCGCCCTGCCGATCGGCAGCACCATCGGCGAAATGGGCATGGCGATCGAGCGGCTGCGCGAGGCGATGACGCAGACGACGGGTCCGGGCTCCGGCAAGGCGGCCACCATCGCCATGGCCAATCTCGCCGAGGCGATCCAGGGATTGGTGCACCATATGCGGACCGAGCAGCAGATGATCCGCGACTGGGTCGACTCGCAGGCCGAGCAGCACCGCGAGATCAGGCGGCTGCTCGAAATGATGGTTCAGGAGCGGGCCGACCACCGATGACCCGAGAACTTATGATCCAAGAACTTGTGATTCAGGAACCGATGAACCGGCGGGCGTGCTGACATGGCGCTGGCGCGCAGCCGCAGGAGCACGACCGGGGTCGACTATTGGCCCGGCTTCGTCGACGCGCTGTCGACGCTGATTCTCGGCATCGTCTTCATGCTGACGGTCTTCGCGATCGTGCAGTTCTTCCTGTCGCAGGAGGTCACCGGCAAGGACACTGCGCTGTCGCGGCTGTCGGCGCGCATCGCGCAATTGTCCGAGCTGTTGTCGCTCGAGCAGAACACCAAGGTATCGCTCGAGGAGCAACTGGCCCAGTTGCGGTCGACCCTTGCAACGAGCGAAGGCGAGCGCGACCGGTACAGAGGGCTTTACGAGGGGCTCGGCGGCAACCAGCAGGGCCAGATAGCCGATCTCAGCAGCAAGCTCGACACCGAAAAGCAGATGTCGCTCCGCGCGCTGGCGCAGGTCGAGGTGCTGAACCAGCAGATCGCGGCGCTGCGGCGCCAGCTCGGCGCGATCGAGCAGGCGCTGGAGATGTCCGAGAAGAAGGACCGGGAATCGCAGGACCGGATCAGGGATCTCGGCCAGCGCCTGAATTTGGCGCTGGCGCAGCGGGTGCAGGAGCTGTCGCGCTATCGCTCGGACTTCTTCGGGCGACTACGTGAAATCCTCGGCAACCGGCCGGACATCCGCGTGGTCGGCGACCGCTTCGTGCTGCAATCCGAGGTGTTCTTCGACACCGGTCAATCGGTGCTGAAGCCCGAAGGACGCTCCGAGATGGACAAGATCGCCGCGGCGCTGCTCGAGCTCAACCGGCAGATTCCGCAGGACATCGCCTGGGTGCTGCGGGTCGACGGCCACACCGACGTGCGGCCGATCTCGGGCGGCCGCTCCAACTGGGACCTTTCGGCGGCGCGCGCCATCGCCGTGGTGCAGTACCTGATCGCCAAGGGCATGCCGCCGCAGCGTCTCGTCGCCGCGGGCTTCGGCGAATTCCAGCCGATCGATCCCGGCACCGACGAAGGCGCCTACAGCCGCAACCGCCGCATCGAGCTGAAGCTGACGGAGCGGTGAGCAAGCCGGCCCTCAAGCTCCGCGACTATGCCGTCGCCGACGAAGACGCGGCGATCGAGCTTTGGCGGCGCACCTGGCAGCAGGCTTATCCGGCCATCGACTTCGCGGCGCGCGTCGACTGGTGGCGCGAGCG
>Ga0247825_10000659_pt1 | contig 22046 bp, 22 predicted proteins | sample 13C_Vanillin_Day_FD_194413 | JGI IMG/M metagenome (GOLD analysis project Ga0247825, IMG submission 194413) | Soil microbial communities from agricultural site in Penn Yan, New York, United States - 13C_Vanillin_Day48 | ecosystem: Environmental > Terrestrial > Soil > Agricultural land | place...
ACTGCAAGCTCATGAGCGACACGAGCTTGCCGATACCTGGCTCGATCTCGAGGAAGCGCCCCCGGTCGGCCTCCAGCTTCACTTTGCCGGCGAGGCTGGGATAGTCGATGGCGGTCGGTTCGCCGATCCAGGAAAGGCTGCCCTGAAGACGGGCCGCGCCGCCCTTGACGAGGTCGGTATAACCCAGGCGGTTGAGCAAGCTGCCCGCATCGCTTGCGCGCAGGTCGAACTCCAGGGCACTGAGCGACGGGCTGCCACTGCGCCATAAGCCACTCGCGGTGAACGTGGCGTCCGGGTTCGCCATGATCAGCCGGTCGATGCGCCAGTCGCTGCCGCTGCGTTGCGCGGCAAGCTCCACTCGCCCGAGCGGCTTGCCCTTGTATTCGAAACGCTCCGCGGTGACATCGACCGACGGCAGGTCCCTCGGCGCGATGGCCTCGCGCTGCTCGGCGCCCGCGGAGTCCTCCGGCATTCGAAACTGCGACAGGCGCGCTACCAGCGTGCCGCCTTCGGCGCCCCGCCAGGAAACCTCGCCGGTAACCTCGCGCGCAGTGATGTTGCCCGTCCACCCGGCGCCGCTCGCTTCCCCCCGCAATGCAACGTCGTGCACGCGCTTGCCGTAGACGTCCAGCACGCCGATCTTCACGTCGAATGCCGTGTTGCCGGCGCCCGCCTCGCCCGCCGTCGCCGAAGTGCCGAGCAGGGGCAGCCACCGGTCCGCATCCAGCACGGGAAGCGAGCCGTAAACCAGGACGCCGGACTGCGGCGGCAGCCGCATGCGGGCGCCCGGCGCAGGCGTGAGCGCCAAGGCCGCGCGCTGCAACGCCATGCGCTCGCCATCCCGCTGGCGCAGGGCCGCCGCGCGCGCCACGCCTCCGAGCTTAAGCGACGCATACTGGCGCGCCCCGCCGTCCAGCGGAACGACGTCGAGTTTCAACTCAAGGTCCTTTTCAGCCGGCTTGCCAAGCGGCTCGGGCAGGGTGCTTGCAAGGCCGCGCAGCGAGGATTCCAGCCGGAAGCGCGTGCGACCCTTGGCCACCGTGAAGAGCGCCGCGTAGTCCGCCTCGCCGGAAAAATGCCGGCCGAGCGGGTGGTCGAAGAACGGCCGTGCGCCCTCAACCGTGGCCTGGCCGCTTGCCGCGATCTCCACCGTGCCGTCGGCTCGCGTACCGCCCGTAATCGTCACGGGACCGCCGAGCAGACGCCCCTGCACGTCGCGTAATGCAACGCTCGACTGGCTGAAGCTGATGCGACCGGCCGCGTGCTCGATCACCGGCAGATCGCGATGCACGAGCAGCGTGTTGTCCAGGAGCTCGAACTCGCCGGCCACGCCGGCGTTACCCACGTCATTGAGCGGCAGGTCGAGCTTCAGCCGCAGGCGCCCGCGGCCGCTGGCACTCATCGCATCAGTGAAGCCGGCGGCCCGTGCACTTACCGGGCTGTGCTCGATGTACGCCAGGAATCCGGATGTCGGGCCTTCGGCGCGGCCCTCGACGGCAAGCCGCGCTTCGCGCAGCCGCGGAATTTCTCCACGCACGCCGGCCAGCATCACGCCAAGCACCCGGCCACTGCGGCCTTCGATCTGCATGCGCTCCCGCTCGAACACCAGCTCACCGCTGATGCCCTCGATGCGGGGCCAGCCCGGGGCATAGTCCAGTACCCCGTTTTCGATCTGTGCGCGTACGCTGAACTCGCCAAGATTCGGATCGTTGAATGGGAAGTGGGCGAGGTCGCCTCTCAGGCGAAAGCGCACGTCGTCGGACCGTGCGGCAACGACGGCCCTGACGAGCCAGTCGCGGGTCGCCTGGCCGCCCACCATCCGGCCGTGAGGAAGGTAAGTGCCTATGTGGCTTGCGTCTACGCGGTTGAACTGAGCGGAGAGATCGGCGCTGCCGGGTCCCTCGCCGGCGTTGGCGTAGGTTCCGTATGCGTTGCCGCTGAGATGGTCGTTCGCAAAATTGACCGACAGCAGTCGCACGCTGATTCCCGCGCCCTCCTTGCGGTCCCATTCGACCTGGCCGTTCAGCGTGTCGAGCACGATGGGGCCGGGAAAGACGCGCGGCAGCTGGAGCTCCACCGCGTTGGAGCCGAGCTGCACGCGTCCCCTGGCCTCGGTGGTTTCGAAGCTGCCGCTGAGGCCGGTAAAGCCGGGCACGTTCCCCGAGGGCTCGGCCGCAAGGTCCGAAAACCGGCCGCTCGCCGTGAAGCGCGTCGGCGCGTCGAGCGGACCACTCCAGTCGGTGCGTATTGCCGCCAGCCGGCCGCGCGGCGCGACTTCCGCGAGCAGGCGGCGCGCTTCCGCAGGAAACGGAAGCGAGGCTGCAAGTCGCGCGAGGGGCGCGAGCTCGATCGCATCGGCGGCGAACGCGCCGCCGGCGTCGCCATTCCAGCGCGCCTGAAAATCCGCCGGCACGTTGTGCGGGCCGTCCTGCATGTCGAGCGCCAGGCCTCGGCCCGCCAGATCGTAGCCATCGCCGGTCATGCCGAGCTGAAGACGACCCTGCACGGAAGCGAGCTGGAGCGGCCCCAGGCCCTCGCCGAGCTGCGCCGCTACCCCGGCCAGGGCGACATCGGCAGTAGCGCGCTTCAGCTGCCCGGCTTGCAGCGTGAGCCAGATGCGCACGGCGCCTTGGCCTCTGTCCACCTGCCACGGATAGTCGACCCAGGGCCGCCACGCCGCGAGATCGGTGTACCCCAGCTCCGCAAACAGCCGGCCATCCCAGGCAGCCGGCTCGCCGAGACTGTTTCCACGCATCAGTGCGCGCAACTCCACGGTCGAGCCGAGAGCGGCCGGCGGCTGCGCGCTCAACCCCAGCGCATGCTCATCACCGGAGTTTTGCAGCCGCAGGTTCAGCGCCGAGAGCGCGAGCGGCGGCGCCGAGCGCTTTTCGTCCAGCCACTCGATCTCGGAATTGCGCAGCACGAACTCCTCCTGGGCGAGGACCCAGTCGGAAAACCCGCTACCCGTGCCGCCCAACTTCATGCCGGCGACGTGCAATGCGCCGCCCGCGTCGCGGCGGACCTGGACGCGAAGACCTTCTACGACCATGGAATGCAGCCTGAGCTCGCCCCGCGCGAGGGCGCGCCACGAGAGCATGTTTTCCACGCGCGGCAACGAGAGCACTTCCCGCCCCTCGGCGTCGTGGATGCGCACGTCGGACAGATTGATGCGCGGGTGCAGCCCGGACCAGTCGGCTTCGATGCCGCCGATGCTCACCGGCTGTCCAATGGCGCGCGAAGCCACCGTGACTACGCTTTCTCTGTAGCGTTCGATGTCCGGCAGCAGCCAAAAGCGCAGCGCGAGCATCGCCGCGGCCAGTGCAAAAAACACCGCCCAGGCGAGAAACTCGACAGCTCGCCCGACTCGCTTCATGGTGGAATTAACGCCCACACTCCGATTAAGTTGCATTCTAAACGGTAAATGCCGGATCCCATTGGCAAAATCTCTGATTCGGCATTCGCCCGGCGGCTGCTCGCGGCGCAGCCGGAGCTTGCCGACGAAATCGCGGCGCCAGCCCCGTTCACGCGCGAGGAAATGACGGCGTCGCTGGCAGGCGTCGAGCGCGACGACGAACCGAACCTCATGCGAAGCCTGCGCAGGCTGCGCCAGCGCGTCATGCTGCGGGTGATGGCGCGCGACCTCGCCGGCATCGCAAGCCTGGGCGAGGTATGCGGCACCATGACGGACCTCGCAGAGGTCGCGGTCGGCGCCGCGCTCGACGAGAACGAGCTGATCGTCGTCGGCATGGGGAAGCTCGGCGGCCGAGAGCTCAACGTCTCCTCGGACATCGATCTCGTGTTCGTGCACCCGGGCGCCGTGGAGGATCAGGAGCGCTACGAGCGCGCCGGCCGGCGCCTCATCCGCCTGCTCGCCAACGTAACCGAGGACGGGTTCGTGTTCCGGGTCGACATGCGGCTGCGGCCGTATGGCGAGTCCGGGCCGCTCGCCTGCACCTTCGACTTCCTCGAAACCTACTTCGTTACCCAGGGGCGCGAGTGGGAGCGCTACGCCTGGATCAAGGCGCGCGCGTTGACCGGAACCCGCGCCGAGGAGCTGTCGAAGATCGTCCGGCCTTTCGTCTTCCGCAAGTACCTCGACTACGCGACCCTGGGCGCCATGCGGCAGCTGCACGCGGAGGTACGCCGCGACGTGGCTCGCCGGGAGCTCGCCGGCAACGTGAAGCTCGGGCCCGGCGGCATCCGGGAAATCGAGTTCGTGGCCCAGGCGCTGCAGTTGGTGCGCGGCGGCCGGGACCCCGACCTTGCCGTGCGGCCCACGCTCGAAGTCCTGAAGAAACTATCCCGAAAGAACTTGTTACCCGAGACGGCGGTGCGCGAGCTCTCCGACGCGTATGTGTTCCTGCGCAACGTCGAGCATCGGCTTCAATACCTCGATGACGCACAGCGCCACGACCTGCCCGAAAACCCGGAGGAGCAGGCGGCGGTGGCGCACATGGCGGGCTTTCTGTCGTGGATCGAGTTTTCGAAAGCGCTCGAGGCGCATCGCGCCGCGGTGTCGCGCCACTTCGAGGCAGTGTTCGCCGAATCGGCGCAGCAAAGCGAACCGTGGCCTGAACACCCGCGCCTCGCGAGCCTGCGCGGTAGCCAACGCTATGCGGCCCTGCCGGCCGACTCCCGGCGGCGGCTCGACGCGCTCATTCCGGCATTGGCGCGTGCCGCCGCCGCCGCGCCGGAACGCGACGTAATCTTCGTGCGGGCGCTCGACCTGGTGGAGGCGATAGCGACTCGCGCAGCCTACCTCGCGCTACTCGCTGAGCACCCTGAGGCGCTGGAACGGGTAACGCGCATCATCGGCGCATCGAGCTGGGCGGCCGAATTCATCACGCGCCACCCCCTGCTGCTCGATGAGCTCCTCGACGACAGGCTCCTGTACGCGCCGCCGGACCTGCAAGCATTCGCCGGCAGCCTGCGCGGGCAGCTCGAGGCGCATGCCGGCGATACCGAGCGGCGCATGAACATCCTGCGCGAGATGCACCAGTCGCAGGTGTTTCGCCTTCTTGCCCAGGACCTCGCCGGACTGCTCACGGTGGAGCGCCTGGCCGACCACCTGTCGGCGCTCGCCGATCTGGTGCTCGCCATCACCCTCGAGGAAGCGTGGAAGGACCTGCGCGCGAGGCACCGGGACGGCACGCCGCTCTTTGCGGTCATCGCCTATGGCAAGCTCGGCGGCAAGGAGCTCGGCTATGCCTCCGACCTGGATATCATCTTCCTCTACGACGATCCGGACGAGCGGGCGCCTGCGGTATATGCCCGCCTCGCGTCACGCCTGCAGCACTGGGTGACCACGCGCACCTCGTCCGGGGTCCTCTTCGAGACCGACCTGCAGCTGCGTCCGAGCGGCGCGTCCGGGCTCATGGTGTCTGCCGTTGAGGCGTTCGAGCACTACCAGGAGAAGGATGCGTGGGTGTGGGAGCACCAGGCACTGACGCGCGCACGCTATTCCTGTGGCGACCCGGCGATCGGCGCCGCCTTCGAGGCGATACGCGAACGAATCCTTCGCCGCGAGCGTGATCCTGCGTCGCTCAAGACCGAAATCCTCGCGATGCGCGAGAAGCTGCACTCAGCGCATCCCAACCGGTCAGAGCTCTTCGACCTCAAGCACGACCGCGGCGGCATGATCGACGTCGAGTTCGCAGTGCAGTTTCTGGTACTGGCGAATGCGCATCACTTCTCCGAGCTCACGAAGAACCTCGGCAACATCGCGTTGCTGCGAATGGCCGGTGAACTGGGCTTGATCAACGCAAGCCTTGCTTTGGCCGTTGCCGACGCCTATCGGGAATTCCGGCGCAGGCAGCACGCCCTGCGGCTGAACGGCGCGCAGTACGCGCGCGTGCCGGCTGAGGAGGTGGCGCCGCATCGGGCCGCGGTGCAGGCGCTCACACGCGAGCTATTTTTGGCTTGACCTCCGGCGGGTCGGTGTCGGTCCGCCCCTTTTCCAGCCGCGCCCGCGCGGCGGCGGCGAGCGCCTCGTAGCGGCGCAGGTAGCGCGTCAGATCCTGGTCGTCGAGCTGCTCGAGGTCGAGGATCGCGTTGTGCGCACCGTCGGTGGCGCGGATCAGCTCGTCCAGCTTGATCTGGATTGCGGCGGTGTCGCGGTTCTGGGTGTTCTGGATCAAGAACACCATGAGAAACGTGACGATGGTGGTCGAGGTGTTGACGACCAGCTGCCACGTGTCGCTGAAGTCGAACAGCGGCCCGCTCGCCGCCCACAGCACCACGGCCAGCGCGGCTACGGCGAACGCCACTGGCCGCCCGGCGAAAGTAGAGATATGGCGCGCGACATTGGCGAAGCGCCATGGCCGGACGGCGCTAGGCTCGATGTCGCGGATGGCCCTGTGCGAGCCCGTAACGATGCGCGGCATAGTCAGCCTCCACTTCGGGGCAGCAATTTAGGTGCCCGCCAGCCGTCAGAGCGCCTCGCGCGGTGGCTCGCGGCGCAGCGGCCCGTCGACTTCCGAGGCAAGCCGCGCCAGCGCGTTGAGCAGCGTATCGCGCCGCAGGCGGTACAGCACGCGCTGCCCCTGGCGCTCGCTCTCCACGAGCCCCGCATTGGCGAGCACCGACAAGTGACGCGAAACGGCCGGCGCGCTCATCGGAAAGCGTGCCGCCAGGTCCGAGGTCGTGAGCGCCGTCTGCGAAAGGAACGCCAGCATGCGCCGGCGGGGCGCCGACGCCAGGGCGTCGAAGATGCGGTCCAGCTCCATGAATGATTAACGAATCGTTTAATAGTATGTCGCGTTTGTTTCGCTAGAATAGCCGTTCCTCTACAGGGAGAACCCCATCAATGGCGAAAGCAGCAGCGCCGCTGTCCATGGCGGACCGCGACGGCTCGATCTGGTACGACGGCAAGCTGGTGCCCTGGCGCTCGGCCAACACTCACGTCCTCACGCATTCCCTGCATTACGGGCTGGCGGTGTTCGAGGGCGTGCGCGCCTACAAGACGGCGATCGGCACGGCGATCTACCGCCTCAAGGAGCATACCGATCGGCTGTTCAATTCCGCGCACATCTACCTGATGAAGATCCCGTACACGCGCGAGCAGCTGATGAAGGCGCAGCTCGAGGTGGTGCGGGCGAACAAGCACGAGGCCTGCTACATCCGGCCGATCGCCTTCTACGGTTCCGAAAAGATGGGGGTCTCGCCGGTCGGGGCGAAGGTGCATGTGGCGATCGCCGCATGGCCCTGGGGCGCCTATCTCGGCCCCGAAGCGCTCTCCAAGGGGATCCGGGTGAAGACGTCGTCGTACGCGCGCCATCACATCAACGTCACCATGGCGCGCGCCAAGATGTCGGGCACCTATCCCAACTCGGTGCTGGCCACGCTGGAGGCCACGCAACACGGCTACGATGAGGGCCTGCTGCTCGACGTCGACGGCTTCGTCGCCGAAGGCGCGGGCGAGAATATCTTCGTCATCAAGGACGGCACGATCTACGAACCGGAGCTTACCTCCGCGCTCACCGGCATCACGCGCAGCTCCGTCATCGAGCTCGCGGAAGAGCTCGGCTACGAAGTGATCTCCAAGCGCCTCACCCGCGACGACATCTACATCGCCGACGAATGCTTTTTCACCGGCACGGCGGCCGAAGTGACGCCGATCCGCGAGCTCGACGGGCGCGTAATCGGCGCCGGCAAGGCGGGGCCGATCACCAAGGCGATCCAGAAGGCCTTTTTCGATGTGGTCACTGGCAAGGACAAGAAGCGACGCAAATGGCTGACGCCAGTAAAGAAGTAGACGTCACGGAGAAGGACCTGCCGCTGCACTGCCCCATGGCGGACGCGCCGCTATGGGCACGCCATCCGCGCATTTTTCTGGACGTGGCGAAGGAAGGCGAGTCACGCTGCCCGTATTGCGGCACGCGCTACGTCTACAAGGGCGCCTCGGTCAAAGGGCACTAGGCTTGTCGCGGATCCTCGTCGTCGCCCCCAACTGGATCGGCGACGCGCTGATGGCGCAGCCGCTCTTGGCCCGGCTGCACGAGAGGCTCGCCGAGCTGCGACTCGACGTGCTTGCCCCCGAGTGGGTGGCGCCCGTCATGCACCGCATGCCGGAGGTGGCAGATGTTATCGCCGTACCCTTTCGCCACGGCGGGCTCCAGCTCCGCGAGCGCTGGCGCGTAGGCCGCAGCCTGCGCAGCCGCGGCTACCGCCAGGCGATAGTGTTACCCAATACATGGAAGTCAGCTTTGGTTCCGTTCTTCGCCGACATCCCGTTGCGCAGCGGGTACGTCGGGGAGTCGCGGTACGGCCTGCTGAACCTGCTCTATCGCAAATCAGATTCTCCAATGATGCTGCACTATGCGCGGCTTTCGGAGCCCCCAGGTAGCGAGGTGAAGCAGCCGCTGCCGCCCCCCCGCCTGCTCGCGAACCCACAAGGCGTAGCGAAAACCAAAGCCAGCTTCGGTATCGCCGGGCGCTACGCCGTGCTTTGCCCCGGCGCGGAGTACGGACCGGCGAAGCGCTGGCCATATTTCAGGGAGCTCAGCGAACGACTGAAGATCGCCCGCGTGATCGTCGGCTCGGGCAACGACGCCGAGGCCGCGCGGGGTGTCTCCGGAAGCAACCTGGTCGGCAAAACGACGCTCGACCAGGCGATCGACCTTATTGCCGGTGCGGATTTTGCCGTGTCGAATGACTCCGGCCTCATGCACGTCGCGGCGGCGCTGGGGCGGCCACAGCTGGCCCTGTTCGGCTCTTCGAGCCCGGAGCACACGCCGCCGCTGTCCGGCGCGGCCCGCGTGCTCTGGCTACGGGTGGAATGCAGCCCGTGCTTCCAACGCACCTGCCCATTGGGGCATTTTCGCTGCATGCGCGAGCTGACAGTGGATTTGGCGCTCAAGGAAATAGAGAATCTGGCTGCGTGAGCGGCAAGATTTTCCCCACGGCGCAGGACGCGGAGAACGCTTTCTACGAGGCGCTGGAACGCAGCGACCTCGAAGGCATGATGGCGGTGTGGTCGGAGGACGAGGACATCGTTTGCGTTCATCCGGGCGGACCGCGCCTTTCGGGCCAGGACCAGGTGCGCGAAAGCTGGGCCAAAATCTTCGCCGGCGGCGCCGGCCCGCGGGTGCGCATCACACAGCAGGTCGCCGTGAGCGGGATGATGATCGCTGTTCACAGCGTGCACGAGAATTTCAGCGTGCCGGGCGACCCGCGTGCGCATGTGCCGGTGATCGCCACGAACGTATACCTGCGAACCGCGGCCGGCTGGCGCATGATCGTGCACCACGCCTCGCCCGCCCCGGCGCAGCCCGATCCGAGGCCGCTGGACGAGCCGCCGAAGCTGCTCCATTGAGCTTTTCGTCGCCATGGTGGCTGCCGGGCGGCCATCTGCAGACCATCGTGCCTTCGCTCTTCCGGCCGCCGCGCGTGCCGCTGCGACGTGAGCGCTGGGATACGCCCGATGGCGACTTCATTGACGTGGATTTCTGCGGTGACCCCGATGCGCGTGAGCAGCTCGTACTGTTCCACGGGCTCGAGGGCTGCTCCGACAGCCACTATGCGCGCACAGTTGCCGCGTACGCCGCGCGCCGCGGCTGGAGCGTCGCCATCCCGCATTTCCGGGGCTGCTCGGGGGAGCCGAACCGCACGGCGCGCGCCTACCACTCCGGCGACAGCGCGGAAGTGGAATGGATACTTGCGAGATTTTCCTGTCCGGTACGGGCGGTGGGCGTCTCCCTGGGGGGCAATGCCTTGCTCAAATGGCTTGGCGAGCAGGGCGATGCCGCGCGCCAGCGCGTACACCGTGCGGCCACGGTGTCCGCGCCGATCGACCTTGCGGCAGCCGGCGACGCGCTGGACCGTGGGATCAATCGCGTGCTGTACACGCGGCATTTCCTGGCCACGCTCAGGCCGAAGTCGCTCGCCAAGCTGGACCTCTTTCCGGGCCTCTACGACGCCGAAAAGATCCGCGAGGCCCGCACGTTCCGCGAGTTCGACAACCTCGTGACGGCGCCGCTGCACGGCTTCCGCGACACGGACGACTACTGGAGCCGAGCCTCCAGCAGTCTTTACCTCGAGGGGATCCGCGTGCCGACGCTGCTGCTCAACGCACGTAACGACCCCTTCCTTCCGGAGCATGCGCTACTCGCGGCGGCGAGAAAAGCCCCGCCGTGCGTAGTGCTAGAATTCCCGCGCACCGGAGGCCACGCCGGGTTTCTTGCCGGACCCTTTCCTGGCCGGCATAGCTGGCTCCCACAACGCCTCTTCGAATTCCTGACCACGTGAACGTTCCAGCCGAGATCTTCCGCACTTACGACATTCGCGGTGTAGTCGGCCGCAGCCTGACGCCCGCGGTCGTACGAGAAATTGGCCGCGCGCTCGGCTCGATGGGCCGCGAGCGCGGCGCGGCGACTTTCGCCGTGTGCCGCGATGGGCGACTTTCGGGCCCCGAACTTTCAGCCGCCCTGGCCGACGGGCTGACCGCCGCCGGTGCGGATGTCGTGGACATCGGCATGGGACCGACGCCGCTCGCCTATTTCGCCGTGTACCACCTCGGGACTGGCAGTTGCGTGGCAGTAAGCGGCAGCCACAACCCCCCGGAGTACAACGGGCTGAAAATAGTCGTAGCCGGCGACACCCTCTACGGCGACGATATCCAGGAAATCAGGAGGCGGATCGAGTCCGGCCGTTTCCTGTCCGGCGACGGAAAGCGCCGCACCGCAGACGTTCTTGATGCATACGTGGAGCGAATCGCCCGGGATGTGAAGATCGCACGGCCTTTCCATATCGCCGTCGATTGCGGCAACGGCGTGGCAGGCATGCTGGCGCCGCGGCTGTACCGTCGACTCGCCTGCAAGGTGACCGAGCTCTATTGCGAGGTCGACGGCACCTTCCCGAACCATCATCCGGATCCGGCGCAGCCAAAGAACCTCGTCGAGCTGATCAACACCTTGAAGACTGGCAGCGCCGAACTGGGGTTGGCCTTCGACGGCGACGGAGACCGGCTGGGCGTAGTTACCAAGGACGGCGAGATCATCTTTCCCGACCGGCAACTCATGCTGCTCGCGAAGGACGTGCTTTCGCGCAACCCGGGCGCCGAGATCATCTACGACGTCAAGAGCACTCGCCTGCTGGCGCCTTGGATCGAGCAATTCGGCGGCAAGCCCACCATCTGGAAGACAGGGCATTCGCTCATCAAGGCGAAGCTGAAGGAAAGCGGCGCGCTGCTCGCCGGCGAAATGTCCGGCCACACGTTCTTCAAGGAGCGCTGGTACGGCTTCGACGACGCGCTTTACGGCGGCGCGCGCCTGCTCGAGGTACTGTCGCGCGAGAAAGACGCCAACGCGGCCCTCAAGGCGCTGCCCAACGCGCCGTCCACGCCGGAGTTGCACTGGTCGCTCGAAGAAGGCGAGCCGCACTCGCTGGTGGAGAAGCTGCAGGCAGCCCAGCCGTTCCCGGGCGCCGAGCGGGTGCTGACGATCGACGGGGTGCGCGTGGAGTATGCTGATGGCTTCGGCCTGGCCCGCGCCTCCAACACCACTCCCGTGATCGTGATCCGCTTCGAAGCCGACAACGCCACCGCGCTGGAGCGCATCAAGACCGATTTCCGCGCCGCGCTGCAGCCGCTCAAGCCGGATGCGCCTCTTCCTTACTAGCCTTTTCTTCCTCGGGAATACGGCGATGGCCGCCTGCCCTGCGCTGCTCGACCGCAGCATGAACTCGATCCACGACCAGCCGCAGTCGCTATGCGAGTACGCAGGCAAGGTCGTTTTGATTGTGAATACCGCCAGCCAGTGCGGCTACACGCCCCAATACGAGGGTCTTGAGGCGCTGTATCGCAAGTACAAGGCGCGAGGGCTGGTGGTCCTAGGCTTCCCGTCCAACGACTTCGGCGGCCAGGAACCCGGCGGCAACAAGGAGATCGCGGACTTCTGCGTCAACCAGTACGCGATCGACTTCCCGATGTTCGCCAAGACCGAGCTGAAGAGAAACCCGCTCTACGCGGACCTCGCCAAGGCAACCGGTGCTTCACCCCGCTGGAACTTCCACAAATATCTCGTGGACCGCAAGGGCACGCCCGCACACAGCTTCGATACGCGAGTCGAACCCAGCGATCCACGGCTGATCGCGGCGATCGAGGCGCTGCTCGCTTCGGCCAACTAGCAGTCTTCGCGTGCCGCGCCTCGCGCCGCATGCACCTCAGCGTCGCCCGTGCCGGTCGTTGTCGTGCCGGTCGTAGCCGTGCCGGTAGTGGTGCCGGTGCCGCTTGCCGCCACGTACGGCCTTCAGCGGTCCGGTACCCTCAAACGAGCGCCCGTCCATAGTCACGCCCTTGACCTTACCGAGCGAGTCGCCGTCTTCGAAACCGGCGGCCTTGATGTCGAAATTGCACAGCAAGTCCGGGCGTCGATCCCTGTTGACGTCCACTCCGACTTTGTTGCACCAGCGAAGACTCTTTTCGTGACCCTCGGCGCCGAAAGTAATGGTCGCCTGATCAACCTTGAGGGCATCGAATTTATCCGAAGAAAGCAGCGCCACCGGAATGCTGCCCTTGCCGCCGAGACGGATGCGCGCAACGTCACGGCCGGGCCTGACGTCGATGTTGATACCCAGGACCTCCGGGGCCGGCGCCGGCGGCGGTGCCTGCCGCTCGACCGTGACGAGCAGCGTATAGCTGCCGCTGCTTTGACCCTCCATACCCTCTACCGGCGAACCGTCATTGTTGAAGAAATGTGGGAAGCTGCTGACCCCTATGATGAACCTGCCACTTTCGGGCAGGTTGTACTTGTCAATGCGTGAATCACTCAATGTCTCTGAGCCTTCGTCGCCGATGACGGGATCGTCATTGTCCACCGCATCCTCGATACCCGGGCCGACGAGCGTAATTACGCTGTCCAGGCCGTTGGTGGTGCCGTCGATGTCGACCGTTACGACGTCGCCTTTTTGGCCTTCGAAATAGTAATAATCGACGTCGGCGCCGGAAGAGATGGCCGCCGTCACCTGGCCCACTCCCCCGCCGCTGCCAATGACCACCTCCTGTGCCGAGGACATCGAGTCGTTCGGTTCCACTTCACCGACAGCGAACGCGACATTACCCACCGCTGATGCGGCGACGAAGGCCGCGGCGACTGCGTAGCGCATGTACGTCTTGGTCATGTTCCTTCCCCTCAAGGTCAGATTCATTCCTGTTTTCATGCACGACAACACTACTGACTGCGACGGTACGCACGAGGGGAGAAAATCACGCGCAATGACTAACAACCAGACGGACTGACAAACGGCACGACTTATTTCACGCTGCGTTACCTTTTCTTACCGTTATGCGGCTCGCTGCTACGGATGCGGGCGAAAGCGCGGCTTCAGACGTACGTAGATCGTCTTGCGTACCCGAGCTATGAGTTCGCCGGCACGGTTGCGCACCTCTACGTCGAACTGCGGTAACACTTTGGCGCCGCTCTGTGCTTCAGCTCTGATTCTTTCCACCGTTTCGTCAGAAACGACGAAGCAAGCGGCAACGGTTCCCCGGCCCGGTGCCACGAATTCGATGGTCGCCGCCTGGTCCCAGACGAGGTAGCGCTCGCCCAGCCGGTGCATCAACATGAGGGCGTAGAACGGGTCCGTCATGGCGAACAGGCTGCCGCCGAAATGAGTGCCGACGAAATTGCGGTTGGCAAGCCGCTCACGCAGCTCGCCCACCGCCTCGCTCCAGTCGTCCGCGATGCGGCGCACGCAAATGCCGGCGCCGAGGTAAGGCGGCCAGAGGTTCATCACCCGGCGCAGGAGCCGCGGGCTTATCGTCCCGCGCCTAGCGCACCGCCGCGTCTTCGAGAAGTAGGTTGCCGCGCTGCACGGCGGTGTTGAGCGCCTCCAGGGGCGGCTTGGTCCCGCGCCAAACCGCCTCGAGCTCTTCGTTGATGATGACGCGGATGCGGCGTAGCTCACTCAGGCGGATACCCCTCGAGTCGCTGGTGGGCAGCTTGGCAAGCAGCTGGCGAATCGCTACCTCGTGCTCCGGATGTCCCCGGTAGAAGCCCTGACGGCGCGAAAGCTCGAAGGCACCCTCCGTAACGGGCACGAACCCTGTGCGCTGGTGCCAGAACGCCTGCACGTCCACGCTAGAGAGGTAGGCGAGGAAGCGAGCCGCGCCTCTGTATTCGCTTGCAGGCAGCCCGCCGACCACCCACAGCGCGCTGCCGCCGATCAGGGTGTTCTGCGGGGCTTCGTCGAAATCGTCGTAGTAGGGCAGCTGCGCTACGCCGAAGTCGAACTGCGCGGCTTCGCGCAGCCGATCGTAGCTCGCGGACGAGGCAGTGAGCAGCGCGCACTCCCCTGAAGAGAAGCGCGCTTCTGCTTCGTCGCTGCGTCCGGAGTAGCTGAAATAGCCGGACTTCTGCCAGGAGGAAAGCATGGAAACCCAGCGAACCATCAGCCGCGTATTGAAGGCGAGGCGCGCCGGACCGTCCGCCATGCCGTTATGGTGCGTGGCGAAAGCCTGGTTGTGCCAGGCGCTCATGGTTTCCATGAGGACCCACGAAGGCCACGTGGTGGTAAGGGCGCAGGGGCGGCCGGACTCCAGCAGCCGGCCGAGCACGCTCGGCATGCCGTACCAACTGCTCGGAATCTTCGACACGTCGAGCTTCGCCTCGCGAAAGGCGTCGCGATTGAAGTAAAGCACCGGCGTGGAGATGTTGAAGGGGAGAGCGAGAAGGCGACCCTCGTCGTCCGAAAAATAGGCTGCAACCACGGGGATGTAGCGCGATTGGGCACTTGGAGCGTGCTCCTTCATGACCTGCCAGAGCGGCAAGGCGGCACCACTGCGCATCATGTCGGCAGTCGCGGTGTCCTGCACCTGCACGATGTGCGGTGATTGCGCGGTGCCTCGGCGCACCCGCAGATCGTCGGCAAGTACCGCGTCGTACGGCCCGTGAAAGAACGAGACGACGCGATAACGGTCCTGCGAGGCGTTGAAGCGGGCTACGAGACGATCGAGCTCGATGCCCAGTGGCCCGCTCAACGCGTGCCACAAGCGCACCTCCTCGGCGGCATGCGCAAACGCCGCGCCGCACAACAAGCCAATCGCCAGGAAGATCTTCTTCATCGCAGCGCGGCGAGTATATATTCGGGCGGATGGTCGATGTTCATCAATTGACGGCGGCGCAGCTCTCTGCGGCGTACGGGCGCGGCGAGCTGTCGCCGGTCGAAGTGGCGCGGCACGCGCTCGCCCGCATGGAATCGTGGGAGCCGCGCATCAACGCGATGTACCGCATCGACGCCGACGGGGCGCTTGCCTTCGCAGCAGCCTCCGAAGCGCGCTGGCAGACCGGTAAGCCTCTGTCGCCACTGGATGGTGTTCCGGTCACCATTAAGGAGAACATCGCGACGCGCCGCGACCCGGCACCCATCGGCACGCGGGCCAATGATGACGCACCGCCCCAGGGCGCCGATGCACCCCCCGCTGCCAGGGCACGCGAGACGGGCTGCGTCATCCTCGGCAAAACCACCATGCCCGACTACGGGATGCTGTCCTCCGGGCTTTCCAGCCTGCACGGCGTCACGCGCAACCCCTGGCGCCTGGATCGCAACCCCTCGGGGTCGAGCTCGGGCGCCGCGGCCGCCGCGGTGGCCCGCTACGCGCCGCTCCATATAGGAACCGACATCGGCGGATCGGTGCGCCTGCCGGCTACGCACTGCGGCATCTTTGCGCTCAAGCCTTCTTTTGGCCGGGTTCCGGTCCATCCGCCCTATATGGGCCGCGTCGCCGGTCCGATGACCCGCACGGTGGAGGATGCAGCGCTGCTCATGAACGCGCTTTCCGGGCCCGATGCCCGCGACTTCATGTCGCTGCCGCCGGAAGAGGGTAAATTCGCCGTGAACCTGGATGCAATCCTGCCGAGGCAGATAAAGATCGGCTTTCTTCCCGACATGGGCGTCGGCCTGTCGGTGCATCCGGAAGTGCGCGGGGCGGCCGAAGCAGCCGCGTACGCCCTCGCCGGGGCCGGGTGCACGGTCGAATCGATACGCTCTTTTTTGACGGAAGAGATGCTGGACGGCATGTGCCGCTTCTTCGAAGCGCGCTCGTACCACGACCTCATGCAGCTTGCCGGTCCCAAGCGCGCGCGCGTGCTGCCGTTCATTGCGGAGTGGTGCAGCTGGCGGGCACAGCACTTCACCGGCCGCGACGTCATGCAAGCCTACGCCCACGTCAGGGCAATGCAGGAAGCCGCGGTTGCAGCGACACTGGCGTACGACTTCATCCTGTCGCCGACTTCTCCGATTCTGCCGTACGAGGCGGAGCTCGCTGCACCGGGAAACGACCCGAGAAACGCGCTGCCCCACATAGCTTTTACGGTGCCCTACAACATGTCCGGGCAGCCGGCTGCTTCCGTCAACTGGAGCGTGAGTGCAGAGGGCCTCCCAATCGGGATCCAGGTCGTGGGCCGCAGGTTCGACGACCGCGGCGTGCTGAGACTCTGCCGATTGGTGGAAACGCTGCGTCCCCCGCAGCGCGCCTGGCCCGACTAGCTCGCGCCTGCCGCTAAACTAGCGGCATGGACCGGCTCGATGCAGCTTCTATCGACCTGCCCGGCGTGGAGGTGCGCGTCGTGGAGCGCTGCGGCTCGACCAACACCTTGCTTCTGAGGGAACCGGGTCACGGCACAATCCTGCTTGCCGCCGAAACCCAGACTGCGGGACGCGGGCGCCGCGGCCGCCGCTGGCACAGCGTACCCGGTGTCGACCTGACATTCTCCGTCGCTGCGACGCTGCGGCGCCCGGCGCGCGCGCTGGGGGCGCTCTCGCTTGTGGCCGGCGTGGCGGTCGCCCGCGCTCTGCGCAACGCGGGAGTGGATCGCGTCGCGCTGAAATGGCCAAACGACCTCGTCGTCGAGGGCGCGAAGCTGGGCGGCATCCTGGTCGAGACGCGCAGCATCGGCGCGGCGACGCGAGCGGTGCTGGGCGTCGGTATCAATTGCCGGTGCGCTACGAGCCTCGAGGCACGGCTGCGCCGGCCGCTCGCCTCGCTGGACGCGTTCATGTCGCCGGACAGGAACCGCTTGATTAGAGACATCACGCTCGGGCTGCTTTCAGCGCTGCGGCGGTTCGAGCTTCATGGCTTCGAGGCTGGTGATTGGGAAGCGCTCGACGCGCTCGCCGGGCAGCGCTTGCGCGTGCGCCTTGCCGACGGCCGCACCGTAAGCGGCATCGCCTGCGGGCTGGCCGAGGATGGCGCGCTGCGCCTGCGCAACCGCAGCGGCGTTCATGCGGTACGCAGCGGGCGCGTCTCGACCGCGAGGGCGGCGTGATCCTTGCGATCGACGCTGGAAACTCTCGCGTGAAGTGGGGCTGGCACGACGGCAAGGGCTGGGCCAGCATCGCGACCGTGTCGCTCATCGAATTCGCCGCCGCCAGCGACCACGTGAACCCGTTTTCCGTTACGCATGCCGATCCCGAGCGCATCATCATCTCCAACGTGGCGGGTGAAGGCGCTCACCATCTTCTCGTGAACTGGACAAGCATCTTCGACGCCGAGCCGATCTGGCTGCATGCCGAAGCCCAGCGCTGCGGCGTCACCAACCAGTACGAGCGGCCCGAGCAGCTCGGACCCGACCGCTGGGCGGCGCTCATAGCCGCGCGTGCAGTGCACAACGGTCCATGCCTGGTCGTCAATTCCGGGACGGCAACCACCGTCGACATGCTGACCGCGAACGGAGTGTTCCTCGGCGGTGCCATCCTGCCGGGAGTCGAGCTCATGCGCTTCGTACTGCATGAGCATACCGGGCGGCTACCCATCCAGGACGGCAGCTACCGGGATGCACCGCGGAACACCGTGGATGCAATAGAGACCGGCTGCCGGCACGCGCAGGCCGGCGCGGTGGAGCGCATGTACCGCGTGTTTCGCGAGCTCGAGCTGAACCCGCTGTGCATCGTGGCTGGTGGAGCCGGTCGCGTGCTCATGGAGCAGCTTTCCATGCCGCGCCGCTATATCGAAAATCTTGTACTCGATGGTTTGGCGCACATCGCGCACGCCGAGCGCGGACCCGCTCTATGAGGGTTGTATTTCTCATCCTGGTGTTGGCGAACGTCTTTTTCTTCGCCTGGACGCGGCATGACGCTTCGAGCAGGAGCGTAGGCAAGGAAAATCCTTTCACGCGACAGGTAGATCCCGACAAGCTGAAGATCGTGCCGCGCCCGGCATCGGCGGCCGCCGCAGACGGCTGCCTCGAATGGGGCAGCTTCACGCCGACCGAGTACGCGCGTGCGGAAAAGGCACTCGAACCGCTGGCGCTCGGCAACCGGGTCAGCGCTCGGCGTACTCAGGAAGCAGCAGGCTGGTGGGTTTTCCTGCCGCCCCAAAGCAGCCGCCAAGAGGCGCTGCGCAAAGCGGGCGAGCTCAAGGCGCTAGGCATAACCGACTACTTCGTAGTGACGGAAGAAGGCGAGTGGCGCTGGGCGCTTTCCCTCGGCATCTACCGCACCCAGGAGGCGGCGGAGGCGCGGCTGGCCGCCGTTCAAGGACAGGGCGTTAGCACCGCCATCGTTTCGGCACGCGACACGCTCGTACCGAAACTGTGGCTGCAGGTAAAAGGGGTGGACCAGGCGCTGGAAAGCCGCTTCAGGGATATTGCTCGCCAGATCCAGGGCAGCGAACTGCGCGGCTGCTCGTAGTGACTTCTACCCTATCGGATGGGCGCCGCCAGCGACATGCTGCGCCACCATCGCGAGCAGCCGGTCCGAACGCACCGGCTTCGTGAGGTAACCGACCGCGCCGAGTTCCTTGCCGCGGTGATCACCTTCCTCCATCGTGGTGAGAAAGATCACCGGGATGTAAGGGAGGGTCTTGTCGGACTTCAACGCCGCGATGAACTCGAAGCCATCCATGTGCGGCATGTTGACGTCCGAGATGATCAGGTCGGGCGGGCGACGGAGGACCATGTACCCGGCCGCGATGGCGTCCTCTGCAACCAGCACCTCGTAGCCGGCTGCACTGAGATGCAGCCGCAGCAGGTCGCGGGCGCTTGCTTCGTCGTCCACTACGAGGATGGTGGCAGCCATGATTTCTTGGTGCTGGTGGCCCGACTCGAACGGGCGACCTACTGATTACGAATCAGTTGCTCTACCAGCTGAGCTACACCAGCGATCCGCCGCGGCCTACTGCGGAGGAACAATTATACGCCACGCTTTTTCACGAATTTCGCGCGCCGTGAACTAGTCCGCGCACCCCGCGCCGTTCGGTCCGCCTTTCCAGCCGCCGGTCGCACGCCTTTGCCTGCCTGCCGCGCGCCTCCTTAGCATGCCCTTCAAGAAAAGGGAGGTTGCATGCGCGGCGCAAGAGGATTCACGCTCATAGAGATCATGGTGGTGGTTGCGATCGTGGCCATTCTGGCTTCGATTGCGCTGCCGTCCTACACGGCCTACATGATGCGCGCCAAGATCAGCGAGGCGACTTCGACGCTGGCCGACCTTCGAATGCGCGCCGAGAAGTACTTCGCCGACAACCGCTCCTACTGGCCTACGCCGCCAGCCGGCACCGCAGTGGGATTCAACACGGCCACCGCCGCGGAATACTTTGCGTTTGCCTGCGTAGCGCCCACCTTTGACACGTACCGCTGCACGGCAACCGGCAACGCGGGTATGGATATCGCTGGTTTCGTATTCGACATCAATGAATCCAATGTCCGCCGCTCCGACTTTCCAGACGGCCACGGCTGGAACGACTGTGCGACGCGCTGGGTGACGAAGAAGGGCGAGACATGCTGAAGGCCATGCAGCGCGGCGTTACGCTCATCGAGCTGATGATCGGCTTGGCGATCCTGGCGATCCTGCTGTTCCTCGCCGTGCCGAGCTTCACGATCTTCCTGCAGAACACGCAGATCAAGAACGCTGGCGAATCGGTGCTCCAGGGGCTCAACCTCGCGCGCGCCGAGGCGCTGCGCCGCAACTCCTCGGTGCGCTTCCAGTTCGTGGACAACCTGACCGCCGGCTGTGCGTTGGATAACGATACGCTGAACTGGGTGGTGAGCCTGGCGGATCCCACGGGGAAGTGCAATGAGGCTCCGGGAACCACCGCCACCGGCATTGTGCAGGCGTATTCGGCGACCGACGGCACTTCGAATGTCGTACTCGCCGCGGATAACACGAGCGTGGTGTTCAACGGCATGGGGCGCGTGGTCGGCGCCGGTATCGGGACCATCAACCTGGGCAACGTGGTCGGCACGTGTGAGCACCTGGATGCCAACGGCACCATGCGCTGCCTGCGAGTCATCGTGTCGAACGGCGGGCAGATCCGGCTCTGCGATCCTAAGGTCGTCGATGCTACTGATCCACGACGTTGCGCCTGATGAGGACTCCGATGAACCAATATTCTCGGCAAGGTCAACGCGGCGTGATGCTGATCGAGGCGCTGATCGGCATCCTGATCTTTTCCATCGGCATTCTGGCGTTGCTCGGCATGCAGGCGGTGGCCATGAGCGCCACGATTGATGCCAAGTACCGCTCGGAAGCGAGCTTCCTGGCGAACGAGGTCATCGGCGTCATGTGGGCCGATCCGGCGAACCTCACCGATTATGAAACCGCCAACTGCGCCGCCACGCCGCGCTGCTCGGACTGGCTGGATCGCGTGCAGGCGCTTCTGCCGAACGCGACCGCTGGGAATGCGCCCCAGATCGCGGTCAACAACCGCCAGGTCACCGTCACGGTGATGTGGCAGCCGCCGGGCGACAGCGCGAGCAACCACGTCGTCGTGGCGCAGATCTACCGCGCAACGGATTGAGGCAGCCATGACCACACGCCAGAACGGTATGACATTGGTAGAGATCCTGGTCGCGGTGGCGATCGGCATGATCGGCATCGTCATCATCACCCAGGCCTACCTTACGAGCGATAACTTCAACCGCTCGACGCTCGGCGAAAGCGGTGCCCAGACGAACGGCCTGATTGGCCTCTACACGATCGAGCGCGACGTGCGCAACTCGGGATACGGCATCGCCGACTCCGCAGCGCTCGGCTGCGGCGAAATCTACTGGTATTTCGATCCGGACTATTCGAGCAACGTCCAGCCGGGCTCCGCGCTGCCGAAAATTTCGCTTGCGCCGGTACTGATAGGCACCGATACCACGGCGCCGTTCACCGACCCCGACACCCTGACAGTGATGTTCGCCACAGGCGACAACCGCATGTTCCCGGGGACTATCAAGGATTTCAACGCGAAATCGTCGGAAATAGAGATGGACCAGATCACGGGATTCCAAAAAGACGACCTGGTGGTAATGGTGAACGGCACCGGGTGCACCCTGGCGAAGATCACGCATGTCCAGGGCGGCCCTATCAAGCTCCAGGTGAACCCCGGACAAAGCGCGCCTTACAACCCGCCGGCGTGGGGTCTGTTCCCGACGAACTACGGCACCGGCGACTTGCTCGTAAACCTAGGCAATCCCGTCGTGCGTACGTACATGGTGGTTGATCAGCGACTCAAGGTCGCCGATGCACGCTTTCAGAACCCCACGGCAGCGCCCATGGACATCATGGACGGCATCGTCGACCTGCGGGCACAGTACGGCAAGGACAACGGTGTCGACAACGGCACAGTAAGCGCCGCGCTCTACGCGCCCAATGACGCGCGCGTCGACCAGTACAGCAAAGTCACACCGGTCAACAGCGCCGAATGGCAGCAGGTGCTTTCAGTGCGGGTCGGCATCCTTGCCCGCATCGGCAGCTATGAGCGCCCTGCAGCGCCCGGCGGCAATTGCGATGCAACCACGACGCAGCCGCGGTGGTCGGGGGGCACTTTCGACGCGATCAATATCGCGACCCTTACGAGCCAGGACCGCTGCTATCGCTACCGGGTTTTCGAGACCACGATCCCGCTCCGCAACATGGTCTGGAGGGCCACATGAAGCGGCTCGCGCGGCGCTCGCAGGAAGGCGTGGTGCTATTCATCGCCCTCATTATCCTTGTGGCGATGTCGCTCGCCGGCATCGCGCTCCTTCGGGGGGTGGACACCGGCACGGTAATCGCCGGCAATATCGCGTTCCGCCAGGGCACGATGTTCGTCGGCGACATCGGCGTCGAAGCCGCGCGTGCCTGGATGC
>Ga0247825_10000660_pt1 | contig 22037 bp, 18 predicted proteins | sample 13C_Vanillin_Day_FD_194413 | JGI IMG/M metagenome (GOLD analysis project Ga0247825, IMG submission 194413) | Soil microbial communities from agricultural site in Penn Yan, New York, United States - 13C_Vanillin_Day48 | ecosystem: Environmental > Terrestrial > Soil > Agricultural land | place...
TACATCGTGCTGGCGGGCGCGGGCCACACTCCAACATGGATCAGCCCGCGATGTTCACGAAGGCGCTGCGCGATTTTCTCGGTCGCTAGCGTGTTCGCATGTCGCTTGCGCCGATGCGTGGTCGGCGAGCCGTTGAAAACACTCAATAAAATGAGTTTGTTCTGCAAAATGGGTTCGTTTGGTCTTTTCACAATTTATAGTTGAATATTGCATGCGCGCTAATTTCGCGAGCATGATGGATTTGGCCGTTGGAAGTGCTTGTGGCCTTCCGCGACGGGCGTGCGCATCGGCGATTGGAATAAGTAAAACTGAAGGTCCCCATCGTTTGATCGACCTGCATGTTCGCGGGGGTACTCTCACGTTGCCGCGGCGCCGGACCCCACTCCGCCAATCAACACCACCGGTTGACGCCCTCGAATGAGCGGGTGAAAATTTCCTATCCTAAGGAAAATAAGCCGTCAACCTGTGCGGTTTGCCTTCTTCCTCTTGTTTTTGCGTGCCGGCGCAGGCCCGGACGGCCGCGAGATGGGAAAGACCTCGCGCACATGAGCCGAGAGCGAGCGGCAGAATTCGTCTGCCGCCCGCGGAACGGACCGCCGCGGATTGCGCACGATGGCATAGGTCTCCCGCAGAGGCTTTTTCCTGTACTCCAGGCGGGTCACCCGGACGTTGTAGCGATGGGTCGGAAGCACCGACGGGACGATCGCTATTCCCTGCCCGGCCTCTGCGAGCGCCAGCAACGTGTGCGGCGTCGCGCTTTCAAACGAGACGTTGGGTTTGAACTCGGCGACACGGCAGGCCGCATCGAACGCGCCGCGGACTGCGAAGCTCCTTCTCAGCAAGAGCACCGGATGCGACCCCAGCTCCCGCACGTCCATGCTTTGCCCGCTTCCGATGTTCGCGGACGGATTGCACACCGCGACAAACTCGAGCGGCGGAAGCCACGTGATGTCGAACTGCCCGCTGCTCGCTTCGAGCGCTCCGCCCGTCGTTATGACGACGTGAGCTTCGCCACGCTCCAGCAGCGCGAGCAGTTCGGCTCCAAAAGCCTCGTTGAGCCTGATCTGAACGTTCGGACGGTGCTTCGCGTAGCGGGCCAGAAAGACGGAGAGCACGCCGTCGATGGTTTGGGGCGTTGCCGCAACCCGGAGGACGCCACTGTCCGGACTCCGCAGGAGCTGCGCCCGGTCCCTGATGGATCCCAGCGTCCCGAGAGCATTGCGGCATTCCGACAGCAGCACCTGACCGTCGCTGGTCAGAATCAGCCTGCGCCGGACGCGATCGAACAGCGTGACGCCGAGGTCGGTTTCAAGGTCCTTGATCTGGCGGGACAGCGCGGGCTGCGCGACGCCGAGCTCAGCCGCGGCTTTGGAGACCGTGCCCAGGTCCGCGACGGTCACGAACGTGCGCAAATGCCGGAAGTCCATGCTTCACCTCATGCCGAAAAGGTATGAAGTCCAGTCCGATAATATATTGGACGTACGAACAGGGCGAGCAGAACATCGCCGCGGCCGGGGAGATAACAGGAGCACGTCATGAAGCGGGTTCTGACGGCAATCGCTGCAGTGAGCTGTGTCTTCGTTGGCGCCGAGGCGGGCGCTCAATCCTGGCCGGCAAAGGCGCTGAAGGCGGTCGTCCCCTTCGCGGCCGGAAGCTCGACCGACATCGTGCCTCGCGTGGTGTTCGAGCAGCTCTCGCAACAGCTCGGCCAGACTATCGTCGTGGAAAATCGAACCGGCGCCGGCGGAACGATCGGAGCCGCGTCGGTGGCCAAGTCGGAGCCTGACGGCTACACCATCCTCGCCAGCGGATCCTCGCATACGATTTCGCCCGCGCTCTATTCCAGGCTGGGCTATGACCCGGGCCGCGATTTCGCGCCCGTGGTGCCGCTTGGCATCTCGCCCAACGTGCTCGTCGTTTCGCCGGCCAGAGGCTACAAGACCGTCGGCGATCTCGTGCGCGCCGCCAAGGACAAGCCGGGCTCGCTGACCTTCTCCTCGGTCGGCATCGGCACTGCGACGCACATGAGCGCCGAACGCTTCAGGATGAGCGCCGGCATCGATGCCCTGCACATACCGTTCAAAGGCGGCGCGGAGGCCATGTCCGAGGTGATCGCGGGCCGCATCGATTTCTTCTTTGGACCGCCGGCGCTGGTGGCACCGCACGTCAAGGACGGCAAGCTCATGGCCCTGGTCGCCAACGGCAGCCAGCGGACCGCTGCGTTGCCGGACACGCCGACGACCCGGGAAGCCGGTTTCAGCAACGCCGAATACCCCATCTGGTTCGGCCTTTTCGTTCCGGCCAGGACTCCGCGCGACATCGTCGATCGTCTGCACCATGAGACCGTGAAGGCCTTGCAGTCTCCCAGGGTGCGGGAGCGGATGGTCAGCCTCGCCATCGATTCGATGAACATGACGCCGGATGCGTTTGCCGCCTATGTGCACAGCGAGATCGCGCTGAACGCGGATCTGGCCCGTATAGCCGGCATCAAGCCGGATTGACCGGCGGTTCGCCCGCGTGACCGACGACACCACCACGCGATTCGATTTTGCCGACAGCGCCGCCTACGAGCGTTTCATCGGAAGCTGGGGCCGAACCGCAGGCCGCGAGTTTCTGGCCTGGCTCGACCCTCCGGCCGGCGCGGACTGGCTGGACGTCGGTTGCGGCACCGGCCTGTTCACCGAATTGATAGTCGAGACGCGAAGCCCGTCCGCCGTGGTCGCGATCGATCAGGCTCCGGCGCAGATCGAGCACGCGACGCGGAAACCGGTCGCAAGGCGGGCAGACTTTCGCGTCGGCGACGCGCAGGCGCTTCCTTTTGCAAGCTCCACCTTTGGTGTCGTCGCGTCAGCCCTGGCCATCAACTTCATCCCGGATCGCTTGCGCGCGCTCCGGGAAATGCATCGCGTCGCGCGGCCGGCCGGCATCGTCGCGGGCTACGTCTGGGATTTCATGTCGGAACTCTCGCCGAGCGGACCTTTCCGGCTCGGGATGAAAGACGTACTGACGGACGTCCCTGCTTTGCCCGGAGCCGAAGATTCGCAACTGGGCACGCTGCACTCGCTGTTCCAGCGCGCAGGGCTCGGCGACATCGTCACGCGAACGATCGAGGTGACGGTTGAATTTTCGGATTTCGATGCGTTCTGGGCTGCGCAGACACCAAGGTACGCGCCGACCACCAGCATGGTCGCTGCCTTGCCGGAATACACCGGCCTGAGACTCATAGAGGCCATACGGGCCCGGGTTCGCACGTCCCCGAACGGCAGCATCAGCTATCCCGCGCGCGCGAATGCCGTTCGTGCCCGCGTGCAGGCTTGACGGATCAGGCCATCGCTTCGGCGATCACGACCTCCGGCCGCCGATGCCGAAGGTCAGCGTCCGTGCCTGACGCAACGCCCGCCAATCCGGTATGATCGCGGCCAAACGGCGTTGCGTGCCGTTGGCTTGATTGTATGCAGTTCGGAGGATCGCTCATGGCCCGTATCGTGCTCGGATTGGGAACGTCGCACACGCCGATGCTGCTCGCGTCCGACGAGACACTGGAGCGCTTCATCGAGACCGACCAGAAGATCAAGCACCGCGACAAGGAAGGCCGCCCGGTCACCTATGGCGAGTTGCTGGAAAAGGCCGACCCGAAAATGGCCCACATGGTCGCGCCGGCGCATCTGGTCGAGCGGCAGAACAAGGCGCGCGCCGCGGTCAGCAATGTGCGCAAGGTCCTGGGCAACGCCAACCTCGACGCGCTGATCGTGTTCGGCGACGACCAGAACGAAAGCTACCTCGAGGATTGCCGGCCGGCCTTCGCGGTCTATTTCGGCGAAACGATCCGCAACGACAACAAGCAGCACGGCACCTATTCGCACCTGCCGGAGTGGTACATCAAGAACCGTGCTGCCTTCTTCGAGCTGGAGAAGCCGCGCGACTATCCGGTGCACTCAGGCCTGGCGCAACACCTGATCGAACGCCTGATGGATGCCGATTTCGATCTTGCCGCGTCGAAGTGCCTGCGCGAGGGCGAAGGCGAAGGCCACGCGATGGCCTATGTGCACCGCCACGTAATGGACGCAGCCAGGCCGGTGCCGATCGTGCCGGTGTTTCTCAACACCTACTACCCGCCGACCCAGCCGCGGCCGGCGCGCTGCTACCGGTTGGGCCAGGCGATCCGCAAGGCGGTCGAAAGCTTCCCCGGCGATGCGCGTGTCGGCGTGCTCGCCTCGGGAGGCCTCAGTCACTTTCTGGTCGACGAGGATTTCGACCGCGCCATCCTCAAGGCCTGCGCCGACAAGAACGCCGGGTTCCTGCAGACGCTGCCGCGCAGCAAGCTCAACGGCGGCAGTTCGGAAATCCTCAACTGGGTCGCGGTCGCCGGCGCGGTCGAGCACCTGGACATGAACTGGTTCGACTATGTCCCGGGCTATCGCACCCCGGCCGGGACCGGCACCGGCATGAGCTTCGCGTCTTGGGCATAAGTGCTTTGCTAAGTATTGGGCCTGGACGCGTTGGACTTGAGCGCCGCCCCGGCTAGGCCATCGCCTCGGCAAGCGCGTGCTGCTGCGCGCGCCGCATGACACCGGCGAGCGTGCCGTAAACTTCCGCCCAGGCCGCGGACACGTCGGCATTCCAGTCCTTGCCGAGGCCGCGCTCCAGCGTCCAGAGCAGCGCGAAGCCGACCGTGTCGTAGTGCTTGTCCTTGACGCCGTAGCCGGCGTGACGGCGGCCGAGCGCTTCGACGGTCGGCACCAGTGCGTCGAGATCGTCGAGGCCCGCGATCGCGACCGACAGGACCTGCAACAGCTTCTTGCGCTGCTCGGCCAGATCCACGCCGCGGAACAGCGGCCGCGTGCTCGCATCGATCTCGAACAGCCGGTCGTAAAACAGCCTCGCCGCAGCGTCGCCGATCGGCACGACCTTCGCCCACGTGGACTGGACGAGTTTCTTCTGGGCCGGTGTCATCGCAACTCCTTCAACAACGCGAACGATGAAAATGAATACGTGATGCAAATGGCAGACGCGGCGGCCCAAGCAATCGGCCGCCGGTCCTCAAATCGTTATCGCCGCCGGCCGGAGTCCGGCCTGTAGACCGCCGAAAAGATCTCGCGCCGGCGCAGGCCGATATCGCGCAGCGCACGGTCGTCGAGCGCGGACAGCGCGGTGAACGCAGCCTTGCGCCGGCGGGACATCAGGAAGGCCTGCTTCCGCCGGATGAAGCCGCGGGAGAATGCTTCCAGAAGCCGCTCGGGTCCGGCGAACACATGAGCCATTGCCTTGCGGAGCTCGGCGTTGCGGTTCTGGCGGGCCTGTTCGATGAGCTGGTTCTTGAGCGCCGACCATTGGATCGGGGTCAGGGCCCGGACATCGAGCGTTTGCAGATCGAACTTGATGTCTTCGAGCATGGAAGCCTCCTTCAGACCGTTGGTCGGGAGGGCATTCCGGCCGGTTCAATAAACCGGATGAATAGTTGTTATCGTTTGTATCGCGGAAATCGATTGGACCGGCATCGGCAGTGCCATCCCTCCCCGCGAGGGGAGGGTGGACGACCACCGGTGTCGCAGGCGCTTAAATCAGATCGTCTGGTTGTAGGCGCCGACTTCGGGATGGGTGCGCAGCACGCTGTCGACCGCCTTGAACATCTCGCGCATGCGCGCTTCCGACGCCGGGCTTTCGACCACGACCACCAGCTCGGGCTTGTTGGAGGACGCCCGCACCAGGCCCCAGGTGCCGTCCTCGACGGTGACGCGCACGCCGTTGACGGTGACGACGTCGCGGATCGACTGGCCTGCGACCTTGTCGCCGTTTTTTTGCGCGGCCTCGAAGTGCTTCACCACGGCCGCGACCACGCCGTATTTCTTTTCGTCGTCGCAGTGCGGCGCCATGGTCGGCGAGCCCCAGGTCTTGGGCAGCGCGTCCTTCAGCTCCGACATCTTCTTTCCGGGGCTGCGGTCCATCATGTCGCAGATCGCAAGCGCCGAGACGAGGCCGTCGTCGTAGCCGCGGCCGAACGGCTTGTTGAAGAAGTAGTGGCCGGATTTCTCGAAGCCGGCGAGCGCGTTCAACTCGTGGGTGCGGCGCTTCATGTAGGAGTGGCCGGTCTTCCAGTAGTCGGCCTTCACGCCGTTCTTCTGCAGCACCGGATCGGTGACATAGAGGCCGGTCGACTTCACGTCGACCACGAAGGTCGAGCCCGGATGCAGCGCAGACATGTCGCGCGCCAGCATCACGCCTACTTTGTCCGCGAAAATCTCCTCGCCGTGGTCGTCGACCACGCCGCAGCGGTCGCCGTCGCCGTCGAAGCCGAGCCCGAGGTCCGCCTTGGTGCGCAGCACCTCGTCCCGCATGGCATGGAGCATCTCCATGTCTTCAGGATTCGGATTGTATTTCGGGAAGGTGTGGTCGAGCTCGCAGTCGAGCCTGACGACCTCGCAGCCGATCGCCTCCAGCACTTGCGGCGCGAACGCGCCGGCGGTGCCGTTGCCGCAGGCGCAGACCACCTTCAGCTTGCGCTTGAGCTTCGGCCGCTTGGTCAGGTCGGCGATGTAGCGCGCCGGGAAATTCTCGACGAAATGATACGAGCCGCCGCCCGGCAGCTTGAACGCCGAATTGAGCACGATGTCCTTCAGCCGGGTCATCTCGTCGGGGCCGAAGGTGAGTGGCCGGTTGGCGCCCATCTTCACGCCGGTCCAGCCGTTGTCGTTGTGCGAGGCGGTGACCATCGCGACGCACGGCACGTCGAGATCGAACTGCGCGAAATACGCCATCGGCGTCATCGCCAGCCCGATGTCGTGCACCTTGCAGCCGGCGGCGAGGAGGCCGGACACCAGCGAGTTCTTCACCGACGACGAATAGCCGCGGAAGTCATGGCCTGTAACGATCTCGGGCTTCTGGCCGAGCTCGCGGATCAGCGTGCCGAGCCCCATGCCCAGCGCCTGCATTCCCATCAGGTTGATTTCCTTGGCCAGCAGCCAGCGCGCGTCGTACTCGCGGAAGCCGGTGGGCTTCACCATCGGCTCGGACTCGTAGGCATAGGTGTTGGGGGTCAGCGACGGTTTGGGCTTGGGAAACATCGAATCCTCGAAAAGGCGCAAGAAGGCCAGCGCAACAGCCATAGCCTAAAGACGGATGAGACGGAAATGCGGTCGCGACTGCCGCGACGCTCACCAGAGTCTGATTCACTCCAATTGAGACGTCGGGATTTGTGGCCCTTCAGTGATGCCAAATTGTACGCTAGCAGGCTGCTGAAAAACCCCTGGCCGTCATTCCGGGGCGCGCCGAAGGCGCGAACCCGGAATCCAGAACATCGGGATTTCCTGCTTTTCTGGATTCCGGGTCCGCCGCTTCGCGGCGTCCCGGAATGACCGCGGAGGATTTTTCAGCAGCCTGCTAACGCAATTGACGATGAAACGACTACTGCTCCAGCAACAGCCGGCCGCGGTCGTGGCTCCACTTCACCTTCGACAGGAACGTCATGCCGAGCAGGTTGGTGCTGAGCGCCTCATCGGGGAAAACGAACGCCTCGACGTCGCGCACCGTGATGCCGTTCAGCTCGAGCCGGTCGAGCCGCACGCGCGCGGCCTTGCCGACGCCGTTGGCGGTTTGCGTCTTGACGTTGTAGTCGCGGGCCGACGGATGAATGCCGAGCCGGGCCGCCGACTTTTCGTTCAGCGCCACGAAGGACGCGCCGGTGTCGACCATGAACGAGATGGTCCGGCCGTCGACGCGCACGTCGGTCTGGAAATGGCCGCGGCCGTCGCTGTTCAACGTCACGGTGCGATAGCCGTTGGACACAGGCGGCGCAGCCGCAGGCTTCGTCGCCATCGCCATCGCGTTGTGGCCGCTGCTGCCGGAGCCGCCCGGCTTGTTCGCATGGTCGGAGTACTTCGCAATGCCGAGACCGGCGATGGCCATCAGGATGAATACGAACAAAAATCGGCTCATTGCTGAATTCCGTGATTTCCGCCGGCACCCCATCATGTTTTCGCAAAAACCGCGCTAACGGCCGGCCGTTCAGGACGGCGTTTCGCCGCGATGGTCGCCCGGCGGTTGACCCAATCGTTCAAATTTTAACGATCAGGTGCCAATCCTTATGTGCCACGCGGCTTGGCGCGGCGGGTGGCGGGCGCCTGCAGCGGGTTGTCGGGCCAGGGATGGCGCGGATAGCGGCCGCGCATCTCGGTTTTCACCGCGGCGTAGGAGCCGCGCCAGAAGCCCGGCAGGTCGCGGGTGACCTGCACCGGGCGGTGCGCCGGCGACAGCAGTTCCACCAGCAGGGGGACCTTGCCGCGGGCGATGCCCGGATGCCGGTCGAGGCCGAACAGCTCCTGCACCCGGATCGAGAGCTTCGGCCCCTCCTCGGCCTCGTAGTCGATCGGAACCGACGAGCCGGACGGCGCGGAAAAATGCGTCGGCGCCTCCTCGTCGAGGCGGCGCTTGAGATCCCAGGCGAGCCGCGACTGGATCGCGGTCGAAAGCTCGTCGGCGCCGACCTGCGACAGCGCGGTCTTGCCGTCGAGCATCGGCGCGAGCCATTCGGCGGCATTGGCCGCGAGGCCATCGTTGGAAAGATCCGGCCACTCGTCGCCTTCGGCGCGGCGCAGGAACATCACCCGGTCGCGCCACTGTTGTAGCGGCTTGCTCCAGGGCAACCGGTCGAGGCCGATCCGCACGATGCCTTCGGCGAGCTTGCTGGCCGCGTCGGGCGCGGAGCCGGCCGGGAACGGCCGCTCGGCGAGCGCGATCGCGCCGAGCCGTTCGCTGCGGCGGCCGCGCAGGCTCGCCGACGCCGTGTCGAAGGTGATCTCCTCGCGGTTCTCGATCCGGTCGGCGAAACGCGCTTCGATTTCTTCGAGCGTGATCGAGGCGGCCAGCAGAATGCGTCCCTGTGCCGCGGTGCCCGACAGTTCGGCGACCGCCAGGAACGGCTCGCGCGAAAGCGCCGAGGCGGGATCGATGTTCGCTCCGCGTCCGTTGGCGAGCAGGAACGTACCGTTGCCGCCACGGGTTTTGGCGATGCGGTCGGGATAGGCGAGCGAGAGAATGGCGCCGGCCGACAGATCGGGTTTCCCTGCTGTGTTTCTGGCCGCGCCATCCGCGGCATCGTCCGCCCAGCGCTTCGACATGCGCCGCGCGTCCTCGCCGCGCCGCGAGCGGTCGCGGCGGAACTGGTCGAGACGGTGCGACAGGTCGACACCGTCACCGCCGAGCCCGCGCTCCGACAGGATCGCGGCGATGTCGGCGGCGCGCTGGCCCTCACCCTGCGCCGCGGCATCCACCACCATGCGGGCGAGCCGCGGCGGTAGCGGCAGCCTGCGAAGCTTGCGGCCCTCGTCGGTGATGCGGCCCCGCGCGTCGATCGCACCCAGCTCGACCAGCAGCGCCCTGGCTTCGGTGAGCGCGCCCGCGGGTGGCGGATCGAGAAACGCGAGCGTCGCGGGATCGGACGTGCCCCACTGCGCCAGATCGAGCAGCAGGCTCGACAGGTCGGCGGCGAGGATTTCGGGCCGCGCATAGGCTTCAAGCGAAGCGGTCTGCGGCTCGTCCCACAGCCGGTAGCAGACACCGGGCTCGGTGCGGCCGGCGCGGCCGCGGCGCTGATCGGCTGAGGCGCGCGAGACGCGGACGGTCTCGAGCCGGGTGACGCCGACATCGGGCTCGTAGCGCGGCACGCGCGCAAGCCCGCCGTCGACAACGATGCGCACGCCCTGGATGGTGAGCGAGGTTTCGGCAATGGAGGTCGCGAGCACCACCTTGCGCCGCCCTTTGGGGGCGGGCGAAATCGCCCGATCCTGGGTCTGCGCGTCGAGCGCGCCGTAGAGCGTCACCACGTCGGCCGCGGGATCGTCGATCCGCTCCTTCAGGAGCGTTTCGGTGCGGCGGATTTCCGCCTGCCCCGGCAGGAACACCAATGCCGAACCCGGCTCGGCGCGCAGCGCGCGCGCCACCGCATCGGCGACCTGGCGCTCGATGGGTTCGCGGGTGTCGCGGCCGACGTAGCGCGTCTCGACCGGAAAGGCCCGGCCTTCGCTTTCGACCACCGGCGCATCGCCGAGCAGCTTTGCGACCCGTGCGCCATCGAGCGTGGCGGACATCGCGAGCAGCTTGAGATCGTCGCGCAGCCCCAACTGCACATCGCGCGCCAGCGCGAGGCCGAGATCGGCGTCGAGCGAGCGCTCGTGGAATTCGTCGAACAGCACCGCGGCGATGCCGTCGAGCGACGGATCGTCGAGAATGAGCCGGGTGAAGATGCCTTCGGTGACGACCTCGATGCGGGTCTTGCGCGACACCTTGGAGCCGAAGCGCACGCGAAGGCCAACGGTCTCGCCGACGCCCTCTTTCAGCGTCGCTGCCATCCGCTCGGCCGCCGCGCGCGCCGCGAGCCGGCGCGGCTCCAGCACCAGGATTTTCTTGGCCGCAGCCCACGGCTCGTCGATCAGCACCAGCGGCACGCGCGTGGTCTTGCCGGCGCCGGGCGGCGCGACCAGCACCGCGGCGTGGCTCTGGCGCAGCGCGGCGGTCAACGCCGGCAGCGCGTCGTCGATCGGCAGGCGTTCGGAGAATTCGGACATGCGGCGGACATTTTATGTTTCGGTACGGTAGCGCAACCAGCACATTCAGTGTGTCCGCGAACTAAGCTTTCTGTCGGCCTCATGCTGAGGAGCATTGCGAAGCAATGCGTCTCGAAGCATGGGGCCGCCTCGCCCTTCGAGACGCCGCGCTGCGCGCGGCTCCTCAGGGTGAGGCGGGAACTGGCTCCCTACTTTTCCTTACGAGAAGGCCGTCCCACGCTCTCATAGATAAATCCGCGCTGCGTGAGGTCGCCCGGCGGATAGATGTTGCGCAGATCGACGATCGCGGGCTTTTCGCCCATCACCCTCTTCAACCGATCCAGATCGAGCGCCCGAAACTGCTCCCACTCCGTCACGATCACCAGCGCGTCGGCGCCCGCCGCACACTCGTACTCATCACCGCAATAGGTCAACTCCGGCAGCACCTTCTTCGCCTGCTCCATGCCGACCGGATCGTAGGCGCGCACCTTGGCGCCCATATCATGCAGTGCCGTAATCAAAGGGATCGACGGCGCGTCGCGCATGTCGTCGGTGTTCGGCTTGAAGGTCAGCCCCAGCACCGCGACGGTCTTGCCGCGCAGATTGCCGCCCACGGCTGACGCCACCTTGCGCGCCATGCCGCGCTTGCGTGTCTCGTTGACCGCCGCGACCGTCTCGACGATGCGCAGCGGCGCCTCGAAGTCCTGCCCGGTCTTGATCAGCGCCAGCGTGTCCTTGGGAAAGCACGAGCCGCCATAGCCCGCGCCGGCATGCAGGAACTTGCCGCCGATGCGGTTGTCGAGGCCGATGCCGCGCGCGACGTCCTGCACGTCGGCGCCGACGCGCTCGCAGAGGTCGGCGATCTCGTTGATGAAGGTGATCTTGGTGGCGAGGAAGGCGTTGGCCGCGTACTTGGTGAGCTCGGCGGTGCGCCGCCCGGTGACGAGGACCGGCGAGCGGTTGAGATAGAGCGGCCGGTAGAGCTCGGCCATCACCCTGGCGGCCGCCTCGTCCTCGGTGCCGACCACGATGCGGTCGGGATGCTTGAAGTCCTGGATCGCCGCGCCCTCGCGCAGGAACTCGGGATTGGAGACGACGGCGAATTTCGCATCGGGCCGCGTGTCGCGGATGATGCGCTCGACCTCGTCGCCGGTGCCGACCGGCACGGTCGACTTGGTGATGACCACGGTGAAGCCGTCGAGGGCTGCCGCGATCTCGCGGGCCGCGGCATGGACGTAAGAGAGGTCGGCATGGCCGTCGCCGCGGCGCGACGGCGTGCCGACCGCGATGAACACCGCGTCGGCCTCGGCGACCGGGCCCTTGAGACCGGTGGTGAAGCTCAGGCGCCTGGCGCGGACATTGGCGGCGACCAGATCGTCGAGGCCCGGCTCGTAGATCGGCATCTCGCCGCGCTCGAGCGCCGTGATCTTTGATTCGTCCTTGTCGACGCAGACGACCTGGTGTCCGAAATCGGCGAAGCAGGCCCCCGAAACGAGGCCGACATAGCCGGTGCCGATCATCGCGACGCGCATTCGGGTCCCGTCGTGGTTAACGAATCCGGCGGATACGCCGGTTCCGGGCTCTTAGCAGAGGGTTCGGCGGGTGGCGAGAGACGGCGCTGCTCAAACACGGTCATTCCGGGGCGCTCGCGCAAGCGAGCGAGCCCGGAATCCAGAAAAAGCGGGAATCCCGCTGTTACTGGATTCCGGGTTCGCGCCTTCGGCGCGCCCCGGAATGACGCGGAGAACGTGGCCGGCATCCCCTGTTTCACCGATCCCGTAAACGCAGCCGAAACCACGCCCGTGTAACACCCTGACGACATGGAGAGGGTCATGCACATGCCGCAGGCTTCGCGGGTCGACTGGGTCGACTACGCCAAGGGCTTCTGCATCGTCATGGTGGTGATGATGCACTCGACGCTCGGCGTCGAGGCGGCCGCCGGGCGCGAGGGCTGGATGCATGCGCTGGTCGCCTTCGCGAAGCCGTTCCGCATGCCGGACTTCTTCCTGATCTCGGGGCTGTTCCTGGCCCGCGTGATCGACCGCGACTGGCGCGACTATCTCGACAAGAAGGTCGTGCACTTCTTCTATTTCTACGTGCTGTGGGTGACGATCCAGTTCGCCTTCAAGGCGCCGTTGTTCGCGGCCGAGATGGGCTGGCGCGGCGCGGGGCTCGCCTATCTCGAAGCCTTCATCGAGCCGTTCGGCACGCTGTGGTTCATCTATCTGCTGCCGATCTTCTTCGTGGTGGTGAAGCTCACCCGCGGCCTGCCCTGGATGCTGATCTGGCTGGTCGGCGCCGCGCTGGAGATCGCGCCGATCCACACCGGCTGGATGGTGATCGACGAGTTCGCCGGCCGCTTCGTCTACTTCTACACCGGCTATATCTTCGCGACCCGCATCTTCGATTTTGCCGCGGGCGTGCAGCGCGAGCCCGCCGCGGCGCTCGGCGGCCTCATCCTGTGGGGCATCGTCAATGGCGTCATGGTGTTCGCGGGCACTGGCGACCTGCCGTTCGTCTCGCTCGGGCTCGGCCTGATCGGCGCGGCCGCCGTGGTCGCGGTCGCGGCGCTGATGGCGAAGACCGAGCTGTTCCGGTCGCTGCGCTACTGCGGGGCGAACTCCATCGTCATCTATCTCGCCTTCTTCCTGCCGATGGCCGCGACCCGGACGATCCTGCTCAAGACCAACGTCATCACCGACCTCGGCACGGTCTCGCTGATCGTGACGGCGGCGGGCGTGATCGGCGCGCTCTGCTGGTACTGGGCGGTGCGCCGGACGCCGGCCCGCATCCTGTTCGAGCGGCCGGACTGGGCCAAGCTGCGGCCGGCGCGGGCGCCCGCCATGCAGCCGGCGGAATGATTCACAGACGCGCCGTCCCGCATTGATTCGAGCCCGGCAACGGCCCACATTTGGGCCATGCCAGCACCGTCGAAGCCCAAATCCGCAGCGAAATCCGCATCCGCCAAACCTGCGCCGGCCAAACCTTCTGCGGCCAAGGCTGCACAGGCGAAGCCCGCGCCGAGCAAATCCGCCAAACCCGCGGCATCGGCGGGCACGCTGAAGAAGGGCGACCACGTCTTCCTGGTCGACGGCTCGGGCTTCATCTTTCGTGCCTATCACGCGCTGCCGCCGCTCTCGCGCAAATCAGACGGATTGCAGACCGGGGCCGTGCTCGGCTTCTGCAACATGCTCTGGAAGCTCCTCAACGAGATGCCGGCAGAGGACAAACCGACCCACCTCGCGGTGGTGTTCGACAAATCGGAAAAGACCTTCCGCACCGACTTCTATCCGCAATACAAGGCGCATCGGCCGGACGCGCCGGCCGATCTGATCCCGCAGTTCCCGCTGATCCGCGAGGCCGTGAAGGCGTTCGACATTCCCTGCCTGGAGCAGGCCGGCTTCGAGGCCGACGACCTGATCGCGACCTATGTCCGCATCGCCTGCGAGGCGCAGGCCACCGCCACCATCGTGTCGTCCGACAAGGACCTGATGCAGCTCGTGAACGACTGCGTCGTCATGTTCGACACCATGAAGGACAACGGGAAAGGCAAGAAGATCGGCATTCCCGAGGTGATCGAGAAGTTCGGCGTTCCACCGGACAAGGTCATCGAGGTGCAGGCGCTGATCGGCGATTCCAGCGACAACGTGCCGGGCGTGCCGGGCATCGGCGTGAAGACTGCGGCGCAGCTGATCGGCGAATACGGCGATCTGGAAACGCTGCTGAGGCGGGCCGGCGAGATCAAGCAGGAGAAACGGCGTCAGACCCTGGTCGACAACGCCGAGCTGGCGCGCATCTCCAAGCGGCTGGTCACGCTCGACCAGAACGTCGCGCTCGAGGTGCCGGTCGAAGAGCTTGCGGTGCACGAGCCGGACTACAAGCTCCTGGTCGCATTCCTTAAGGCAATGGAATTCAAAACGCTGACGCAGCGCGTCGCGCAGAAGGCCGGACTCGAGGCTGGCGAGATCGAGGCAGACGCGAAGCTGGCGTCCGGCGGCGCCCGCAATGCACAGGGAGATGGCGACCTGTTTGGCGGGGCCGCTCCCCGACCCTCCCCCGCAGACGGGGGAGGCAGACCGGGTGGCACCAGCGCCGCCAATGACAAGGAGCACACGCCCGCCGAGCTCGCGGCCGCGCATCTGGCGGCCGCGCGCGCGGGCAAGTTCGACCGCGGCAAGTACGAGACCGTCCGCACGCCCGACCGGCTGAGGGCGTGGGTGCTGCGCGCGCGGGACCTGGGCTTCGTCGCCCTCGACACCGAGACGACCAGCATCGATCCGATCACCGCGCAGCTCGTCGGCTTCTCGCTTGCGCTCGCCGACAACGACGCCTGCTACGTGCCGGTCGGCCACCGCGACGGCGGCAAGGAGGGCGGCAGCGATCTGTTTGCGCCGGAAGCGAAGCTTGCTCCGAACCAGATTCCGGAGAAGCAGGCGCTCGAAATCATCCAGGAGTTGCTGGAAGACCCGGGCGTGACCAAGATCGGCCTGGACCTGAAATTCGACTGGCAGATTTTCGCGCGGCGCGGGATCGAGGTGTTTCCCTACGACGACACCATGCTGGTGTCCTACGTGCTCGACGCCGGCAAAGGAGGCCACGGCCTGGACGGGCTCGCCGACAAATGGCTCGGCCACCAGCCGATCCCATACGAGCAGGTCACCGGCACCGGCAAGAACCGGGTGACGTTCGACGGCGTGACGATCGAGAAGGCCGGCGAATATGCGGCCGAGCGCGCCGACGTCACGCTGCGGCTGTGGAAGGCGCTGCGGTCGCGGATGCCGGCCGAGCACGTCGCGACCGTCTACGAGACGCTGGAGCGGCCGCTGGTTCCGGTGCTGGCGCGCATGGAAGGCCGCGGCATCGCCATCGACCGGCAGGTGCTGTCGCGGCTGTCCGGCGAGTTCGCGCAACGGCAGGGCGGGCTCGAGGACGAGATCAACAAGCTCGCCGGCGCGGCGCTCAATCCGGGAAGCCCGAAGCAGCTCGGCGACGTGCTGTTCGGCCAGATGGGACTGCCGGGCGGCACCAAGACCAAGACCGGACAATGGGCGACCGGCGCAAAGGTGCTCGAGGAGCTGGCCGAGCAGGGCCACGAGCTGCCGCAGCGGATTCTCGACTGGCGGCAGGTTTCGAAGCTGCGCTCGACCTACACCGACGCGCTGCCGAACTATCTCAATGCGGAAACCAAGCGCGTCCACACCTCGTATGCGCTGGCCGCGACGCCGACGGGCCGTCTGTCGTCGTCGGAGCCGAACCTGCAGAACATCCCGGTCCGCACCGAGGAAGGCCGGAAGATCCGCCGCGCCTTCGTCGCAGAACCGGGCACCAGGCTCGTGTCGGCCGACTACTCGCAGATCGAACTGCGGCTGCTCGCCGAGATCGGCAACGTGCCGCAACTGCAGAAGGCATTCCGCGAAGGCCTCGACATTCACGCCATGACGGCGTCGGAGATGTTCGGCGTGCCGGTGAAGGGCATGCCGGGCGATGTGCGCCGGCGCGCGAAGGCGATCAACTTCGGCATCATCTACGGCATCTCGGCGTTCGGCCTCGCCAACCAGCTCGGCATCGGCCGCGACGAGGCCGGGACCTACATCAAGAAATACTTCGAGCGCTTCCCCGGCATCCGCGACTACATGGAAGAGACCAAGACGTTCGCGAAGAAGAACGGCTACGTGCTCACGCTGTTCGGGCGCAAGTGCCACTATCCGGATATCGCGGCATCGAACGCCTCGCTGCGCGCGTTCAACGAACGCGCCGCGATCAACGCGCGGCTGCAGGGCAGCGCCGCCGACATCATCCGCCGGGCGATGATCCGGATCGAGCCGGCGCTGTCGAAATCGAAGCTCAAGGCGAAGATGCTGCTGCAGGTGCACGACGAGCTGATCTTCGAGGTGCCGGAGGGCGAGGTGACGAAGACGCTGCCGCTGGTGAAGACGGTGATGGAGGATGCGCCGATGCCGGCGGTGTCGTTGTCGGTGCCGCTGGCGGTCGACGCCCGCGCCGCGCAGAACTGGGAAGAGGCGCATTAGGACGATGCTAGGGCGGGCACTCATCGCACTCGAATGGGTGCTGGCGGTTTTGTTCGTCCTGTTTTTGCTCGTGCTGGCTCTCGAATTGCCGGCGGCCTGGAACGCACAGACCTGTTCGATTCAGCCCGGTCCGAACTGTTATTATTGGGGTCCCGGCTGGGCCGCCGAATACGGATGGCACTACGCCAACAAACGCGTCTATCTGATATCCGGCGTCTTCAGCCTGGCCGTCATGGTCGCGACATTGGCCACGGCGTTCTGGCTGCGCCCCGGTCGACGGATCGCTGTCTTTGCCGGCGCGATCGCGCTTCTCCACGCCGGCGATCACCTGCTTCCGCACGTCCTCTAGCGCGCGTCACCGCGGTCGAGACGCTGGTGTTCAGCGATCAGTTCGTGAACCTCTGACCGGGGCCGGCGCAACCGGGCCACAGCCCTGTGCCAGGAGCTTGCGGAATTTCCGGTCTCGCTTGAGGTACCACTCCCGGCTCATCGCCTGGCGGCGGGTGCGGAATTTCTCCGTGTGCAGCAGGATCCAGGCGCGCCCGCGCGTGGTGCGCGCGCCGGTGCCGCCGTTGTGCTGGGCGACACGCCGCGGCACGTCGGTGGTCCAGCCGACATAGGTCACGATGCGATCCGGCGTGCGGCAGCCGAGGACATAGACGAAGCTTGGCATGACGCGATGATGCGCGATTCGCGAAAGAGAATCGTTAGCGCCGCGCTTTGCGCCTGGTCTTCTTCGCAGGCTTTGCGCGCTTGACCGCAGAGCCGCGCTTCGAGCGCACGGCTTTCGCCGCGCGGTCCGGGATCACCGCCACCGCCTCGATCTCGAACACCGCGCCGTCGCGCGCGAGCCGGCCGATCTGGATCGCGGTGGAGGCCGGCGGCGCCTTGGTGTTCACGTATCGGTCGCGGATCTCGAAGAACGCCGGCAGGTGTGCCATGTCGGTGAAGAAGTTGGTGATCTTCACCACGTGCTCGAAGCCCGCGCCGACCGAGCCAAGCCCGGCCTTCAGGTTCTCGAAGCACTGGGTCGCCTGGGCGCGGAAATCGCCCGGCCCGCCCGCGAAGGCGCCCTCCGGCGTCATGCCGAGCTGGCCGGACAGATAGACGGTGCGGCCCGGCCCGGTGGTCTCGACCACCTGGGTGTAGCCGCGCGGGGCCGGCATGGTCTTCGGATTCGAGAAACGGTTGCTCACGATGGTCCTCCCGGCGCGGCCATTCGCGCTTGTTGTGGCCCAAGCCCAGCCAATTTCAGCCAAAACTGCAACCGGTCACCTTGCGTTTACCCCAGCAGGCTAGGTTTGCGCCGTTGAGCCCATTTTCCGGGCACGGCGGGGGAGCCTTGGCGCAGCGCTGCGCTGGGGGGGACGCGCCACCGTGTTGTGTTGTTTTCGGGCGTATTGGGGACGGCCGTGTTTGCCTTTGACCGTTCGATCGGCCGTTGCGGCGCCCTCGTGTTGGCTGCGCTTGTGCTTGATTTTGCGCTCGCGCACGGCCCGGCGCATGCGGCTCCCGCGCAAAGCAAGCAAGCCAAGCCAAGCAATCAAGCCAAGCAAAGCAAGCAGGCCAAGCCAGGCAAGCAGGCCAAGCCAAGCAAGCAAAACGTCCTCAATTCCGCGTTTCGCGGCGCCTTGCGGCGCGATCAGCCGCCGCCACGCGCCAGTTCCTATGCCGCCCCACACGTCGCGCCCGAGCGCGGCGAACGGCGCCGCACCAGCGCCGCGACCAGCGGCGGCACCGGCCGCGGCACGGCGTTCTGCGTGCGCACCTGCGACGGCCGTTACTTCCCGCTGCCGCGCCATGCGGGCGCCTCGCCCGCCGAGGTCTGCCGCTCGCTCTGCCCGGCGGCGAAAACCCTGGTGTTCAGCGGCTCGAGAATCGAGGGGGCGGTGGCGCACAACGGTGCCCGCTATGCCGATCTCGACCGCGCCTTCGCCTATCGCAAAAAGGTCGTACCGGACTGCACCTGCAACGGCAGGGACGGGCTCGGGCTCGCGCGCATGGAAACGACCGGCGATCCGACGCTGCGGCCGGGCGACATCGTCGCGACCACCGGCGGGCTTGCCACCGTGCACGGCAAGGCCAGGTCCACCGAGTTGACGCCGATCAATCCTTCGTCGGGCGAGTGGGCGCGCCGGTTGTCCGAGGTCAAGGTGCGTCCCGCGCCGCCCGAGGAAAAGATCGCAATCGTGGCGCCGGCGGGCGAAGACGCCAGGCCGAAGCTGCGCTCGCCGGACGCGAAGCGCAGCCCGGCCAAGCTTCCTGCTAAACGAGTTGCTCGATCGCCGCGTCCGCAAGTGACAGCGAAGCGGTGAGCCCCGGCGACTCGATGCCGAACAGGTGCATGAGGCCCGGCAGCCCGTGCTGTTGCGGCCCTTCGATCATGAAATCGGCGGCGACCTCGCCCGGACCGGTGAGCTTCGGCCGGATGCCGGCATAGTCCGGCTGCAGGGAATCGTCGGGCAGCCCCGGCCAGTAGCGGCGGATGCTGGCGTAGAAAGACTTCGCCCGCTCCGGATTGACGTTGTAGTTCTCCTCGTCGATCCACTCGACGTCGGGGCCGAACCGCATGCGGCCGGCGAGGTCGAGCGTGACATGCGTGCCGAGTCCGCCGTCGATGCGTGGCGCGGGATAGATCAGCCGCGAGAACACCGGCCGCCCCGCATAGCCGAAGTAGTTGCCGCGGGCGAGCACCAGCCGCGGCACGCGCTCGTTCGGATAATCCTCGGTCTGCCGCGCCAGCGCCTGCGCGCCGAGCCCCGCCGAGTTCACCACCGCGTCGACCGCAAGCTCGCCGCTTTCGCTGCCGGAAAACCGCACCAGCCAGCCGGCCTGGGTGTGAACGAGCCGATCGACCCTGGTGCCGAACGCGATCGCGCCGCCGCGATCTTCCAGGTCGCCCTGCAGCGCGCGCATGAACGAATGGCTGTCGACAATGCCGGTCGCGGGCGAATGCAGCGCCGCAACGCAATTGAGGTGCGGCTCCATCGCCCGCGCTTTCGCGCCGTCGATCATCGCAAAGCCTTCGACGCCGTTGGCCTCGCCCTGCCTGAGGATCGCTTCCATCTTGCCGACTTCGGCGTCTTCAGTCGCGACGATCAGCTTGCCGCAGATCTTGTGCGGCACGCCGTGCGAGGCGCAGAACGCGACCATCAGGCGGCGGCCGCGCGGACAGTGAAAGGCGCGCAGCGAGCCGGTCGGGTAGTACATGCCGCCGTGGATCACTTCACTATTGCGAGAAGAGACGCCGTTGCCGATGCCCCTGGTCTGCTCGGCGACGATGACGTCATGGCCCTTGAGAGCCGCCGCGCGGGCAACCGCAAGCCCCACCACACCGGCGCCGACAACGAGGATTTGCATGCAGAAGGCGAGTGTCCCGCGCTCGATCGAGGGCCGCACAGAACGACGCGGTGACGGGTGGTGTCAACCGTGCCAACATTCAGGAGGTGCGGTCCGGAGCTAAGCGCCCCGGATCGCTTGAGCGTTCGTCCAAACCGCGGGACTGCGATGGACCTGCTGTCCAAGTTGCTTGGTTCGGCACCGGCAAGATCGCAGGCGCCGCAAACGTGTCGCGCGGCATGCTGGAATTCCGCGCCGATCCGGAATCGCCGTATCACGACAAGGCGTTCGCCAAGGACAAGACGGTGATCCTTTATTGCGCGTCGGGCGGACGCTCGGCGCTCGCCGGCAAGGCGCTCAAGGACTTGTGTTCAACCTCGGCGCCTTCAAGGACTGGGCCGAGAGCGGCGGCGCGGTCGACCGGCCGGTCTAGCCAGATCCGGGGGCCTTCTGCCCGACAACCCGTTGATTTAACTGAAGAAAATAATTGGCCCACCGGCTTGAACCTCCGGCGGGCCGGTTGCGACCAAGGCACGGGGCTATGTCCGGCTGAGGTTCGCAGCCGCGCTCGCCATTCCGGCGCAGCGCGACCGGATTTATTTCGTCGCCAAATGGGAGAAGGCATCTTGAACAAGCCGATTGCCAAGAACGTCGCCAATACCGTTGCAAAGTATCGCGCGAACCTGCCGCAGCTTTCCGACAAGATTTTCCTGACCGACGCCGGCATGGAAACCACGCTGATCTTCCACGAGGGCGTGGAGCTGCCGCTGTTCGCGTCGTTCGACCTGCTCAAGTCCAACGAGGGCATCGAGATCACCCGCCGCTACTACGCGCGCTATTGCAAGCTCGCGCACGACGCGGAGCTGGGCTTCGTGCTGGAGAGCCCCACCTGGCGCGCCAACTTCGACTGGGCGAAACAACTCGGCTACACGCGCGAGGAGCTCGCCCGCATCAACCGCAAGGCCATCGCGGTGATGGCCGACCTGCGCTACGAGTTCGAGACGGCGCGCTCGCCGATGGTGATCTCGGGCAACATCGGCCCGCGCGGCGACGGCTATCAGCCGGGCAAGCTGATGAGCGCCGACGAGGCGCAGGCCTATCACGCCGAGCAGATCGCGGTGTTCAAGGACACCGCAGCAGACTTCGTCAGCGCGTTCACGATGAACTACGTGGCGGAGCCGATCGGCATTGCGCGCGCCGCGAAGGCTGCCGGCATGCCGGTGGTGATCTCGCTGACGCTGGAGACCGACGGCCGGCTGCCGACCGGTCAGACGCTGAAGGAGGCGATCGCCGAGATCGACGCCGAGACCGGCCACGCGCCGGCCTACTACATGATCAACTGCGCGCATCCGACGCATTTCGAAGATGCGCTGGAATCGGGCGCACCGTGGATCAAGCGCCTGCGCGGCCTGCGCGCCAACGCTTCGACGCGCAGCCACGCCGAGCTCGACCAGGCGACCGATCTCGACGCGGGAAATCCGGTCGAGCTCGGGCGGCAATATGCCGACCTGCGCCGCAAGCTCCGCCACGTCAACGTGCTCGGCGGCTGCTGCGGCACGGACTTCCGCCACGTCGAGCAGATCTGCTTTGCCTGCGAGCCGGTGGCGTAACCGCACCGCTGTCATTCCGGGGCGCGCCGAAAGGCGCGAACCCGGAATCCAGCACACATCGCATAGCCAGATTCTGGATTGCGGGTTCGCTCCCATAGCGCGTCGAAAACACGCGTAAACGCGCTGGTGCAGCGCGTCGAAGACGCGCGTGAACGCGCTGGTGCCTCGAGCGCCCCGGAATGACCTGCGGCAAAGCGTCGTCCATGCATGAACGCCGGATGAACGCCCGGAACGCAAATTCAACATAGAGCGGGCGGACGATCCCACGTCGTCATCGGCGCGGTTGGGACCCCTTCGATGGAACCCAAAACGGTGGCCGGGCGTTTGTTTTGGGGCGGCCTTTGGGGCGACGCGGGAGCTTTGAAAACAATGTTTCGTTTGGGTGTCGGTCTCGCAACGACCGTGCTGACTGCTTCCATGCTGGCGGCGCCGCTGGGCGGTGCTGCGGCGCAACCGGACAAAAGGGGAGCGCCCGCTGCGGCGCCCCGGGCCGCTCCCGCAGCGGGCGCTCCCCTTTTGTC
>Ga0247825_10000661_pt1 | contig 22033 bp, 23 predicted proteins | sample 13C_Vanillin_Day_FD_194413 | JGI IMG/M metagenome (GOLD analysis project Ga0247825, IMG submission 194413) | Soil microbial communities from agricultural site in Penn Yan, New York, United States - 13C_Vanillin_Day48 | ecosystem: Environmental > Terrestrial > Soil > Agricultural land | place...
AACGTGCCCATCGACCGGCTGCAGGGGTTCTACCGTCTCCACTACCAGCCCGACAACGCCGTATTGGTCGTCGCGGGCAGAATCGATCTGCGTCCGACTCTCGGACTCATCGCCGAGACGTTTGGCGCGCTGCCCAAGCCGGCCCGCACGATGCCGACGCAGTACACGCAGGAGCCGACACAGGACGGCGAGCGCAGCGTGACGCTCCAGCGCGTGGGCGACGTGCAGTACGCGGCCGTCGGATATCACGTGCCCGCCGGCCCGGACCCCGATTACGCCGCCATCGCCCTGCTGGGCCACGTGCTGGGCAACGCCCCGTCCGGCCGGCTGTACAGGGCGCTCGTCGAGACCAAGAAGGCGACGCGCACTTTCGCTTTCGACTTCCAGCTGCACGACCCCGGGTATGCGTTGTTCGGTGCGGAGGTCCGTCAGGAGTCGTCGCTCGACGCGGCACGAGACGCGTTGCTGCAGGCTGTTGACGACATCGGCAGGAACCCGCCGACTTCTGAAGAGCTGGAACGCGCGCGCGCGGCGCTTTTGAAACAGATCGATCTCGACCTCAATTCGTCGAACCGGATTGGCCTGCAGCTGACCGAGTGGATCGGCATGGGCGACTGGCGGCTGCTGTTCCTGCACCGGGACCGGCTCCGGAGCGCAACGGGTGCCGATGTCCAGCGCGCGGCGGCCAGGTATTTCAAGCCGTCCAACCGGACCGTCGGGCTCTTTCTGCCGACGGCGAAGCCCGATCGAAGCGAGATCGCGGCGGTGCCAGACGTCGCTTCGGTGTTGAAGGGCTACAAAGGCGATCCGGCCATTGCAACCGGCGAGGCGTTCGATCCGGCGCCCGCGAATATCGACGCCCGGACCGTGCGGTCCACGCTGCCGGGCGGTCTGCGTTTGACGCTCCTCGAAAAAAGGACGCGGGGGCGCACGGTCGTGGCCGACTTGACGCTGCGATTCGGCGATGAAAAGAGCTTGATGAACCGTCGCGTCGCCGGGGATCTGGCGGCGGACATGCTGATGCGGGGAACCCTCAAGCGCACCCGCCAGCAGATCCAGGACGAGCTCGATCGCCTGAAAGCCCGCGTCCGGGTCAGCGGCAGCGCCACCAGCGTCAATGCCGCCATCGAAACGACTCGCGAGAACCTTCCGGCGGTCCTCCGCCTCGTCAACGAAGTCCTGCGGGAGCCGTCGTTTCCCGCCGGCGAGTTCGAACCGCTTCGCCAGCAGCGCCTTGCCAACGTCGAAGAGCAGCTGAGCGACCCCACGGCTCTCGCCTCGGTCGCCTTCCAGCGCCACCTGCGCCCTCGCGCGCGCGGAGACGTACGCTACGTGCCGACGCTCGAGGAATCCATCGCCGAGCTGAGCACGATTTCGCTCGACGATGTGAAGAAGTTCCACGCGGACTTCTATGGCGCCTCGTACGGTGAGGTCAGCGTCATCGGCGACTTCGATCCGAAAGAAATCGCCGCCGTGACCGGCGACGTCTTCAACACCTGGAAGACGCCGCAGCCGTTTACCCGCGTCGCGGACACGTTTGCCGAGGCCCCGCCGATCGATCGCGCGCTCGAAACGCCCGACAAGGCAAACGCGTACTTCGTCGCCGGCCTCAACCTGAACGTGCGGGACGACGACCCTGACTATCCGGCGCTGCTGCTGAGCAACTACATGCTGGGCGGCGGATTCATCAGCTCCAGGCTGGCCACGCGAATTCGTCAGAAGGAAGGCATCAGCTACAGCGTGGGTTCGCAGCTCCAGGTCGCCTCGCTCGACAAGGTCGGCAGCTTCACCGTTCGCGCGATTTACGCGCCGGAAAACGCCGCCAGACTCGAGACGGCGTTCAAGGAGGAGATTGCCCGCGCGTTGGCCGAGGGCTTCACCGAAGAAGAAATCAAGACGGCCAAGACCGGCATGCTGCAGTCACGGCAGGTCAGCCGGGCCCAGGACGGCGAGCTGGCCTCGCGGCTGGGGCTCCTTCAGTACCTCGGGCGAACGATCACATGGGACGCCGATCTGGATCGCAAGCTCGAGGCGCTGACGGCGGCGGAGATCAAGGCGGCCCTGTCCCGACATCTCGATCCCTCGAAGATCTCGATCGTCAAGGCCGGCGACTTCGCGAAGACGCGCGCGGGGACGGCGCCCAAACCATGAGACGTGGCGCCGCGGCCCTGACGCTCATCGTCTCGCTCCTGGCGGCCGGATGCGCCACGCCAGCGGCCGAGAGCGAGTTCTTCGGCAAGGTCGACCCGCCCGAAGGTCAGGTGCTGCGGTACATTACGGGGTCGGAACCTGAATCGCTCGATCCCCAGTTCGGCACCGGTCAGCCTGAAGCGCGCATCTACATGGCGCTCTACGAGGGGCTGACGGAATACCATCCCAAGACAACGCTGCCGATCCCCGCCATTGCCGAGCGGTGGGACGTCAACGAGGACTCATCGGAGTTCGTGTTCCACCTTCGGCCAACCGCCCGCTGGTCGAACGGCGACGCGATTACCGCCCACGATTTCGTCTATAGCTTCCGACGCGGCCTCAGTCCAGCTTTCGCCTCGCGGAACGCGTACATGTCGTACTACATCCTCTACGCGAGGGGCTATAACGAGGGCGGCGTGTTCGTCCGCGACCCGTCGAGCGGACGGTTCGTGCAGCGGAGCGAGGTATCCGGCGAATCGCCGTTGCGTCTGGTTCTGCCCGGCGACGAGGCCACGCGCCGGCAGGCCATAGGAGCCGACCCTGCCCTGCAGAAGGTCACCGCAGGAAAACAGTTTGTGCCAATCAGGGCGGAAGACATCGGCGTCGAAGCCCTCGACGACCACACGCTGCGCATCACGTTGACTCAGGGCGCGCCGTTTTTTGTCGGCATGACCGCGCATCAGTTCTTCAGACCGGTCCACCGCCCCACCGTCGAAAAGTTCGGCGTCCGCTGGACCGACCCCGAGCACATCGTGACCTCGGGCCCGTTCATCCTGAAGGAATGGCGTCCCTACGATCGCCTGGTCGTCGTCGCTAACCCGATGTACTGGGACGCGGCGACCGTAAAGCTCAGGGAGATTCGCTTTTACCCCATCGAAGTGCAGACAACGATGTTGAACCTCTACAAGGCGGGTGAGGTCGATGCGATTTACAACCATACCGTCCCGCCGTCGTGGCTGCCGATTATTCGCGGGTTGAAAGACTACATGGACGCTCCCGAGATCGCCATCGAGTACTACGGCATCAACACCACCAAACCGCCGATGGACGACTTGCGGGTGCGAAAAGCCTTCAACATGGCGATCGACAAAGCGGCGCTGGCGCGCTTCCGGGTCGTCGCGAAGCCGCTGACGGCGTTCACACCTGAGGGGATTTTCCCCGGTTACCCGCAGCCGCAGGGTGACGGGTTCGATGTGTCGCGCGCACGCGAGTTGCTGGCTGAAGCCGGGTACCGCGATGCCACCGGCAACTACGATCCCGGCGCCTTTCCGACCGATCAAGTCGAGCTCGTGTACAACACGCTCGAGGCGAACCGCCAGGTTGCCGAGTTCGTGCAGGCGCAGTGGAAGCAGAACCTCGGGATTACGGTGCCGCTGCGAAATATGGAGTTCCGGACGTTCCTGAGCGAGCGCTCCAACCTCAATTTCAAAGGCTTCGCGCGCGCGGGCTGGATTGGCGATTACATGGATCCCTATACCTTCCTCGAGTTGTTCGCCGTCCCCTCACCGGGAACCAATAACGACTCCGGGTGGTTCGACCCTAAGTACGTCGATATGCTGTCGAAGGCAAATCGCACACTGGATCCGATGAAGCGCTTCGAGATCCTCGCCCAGGCCGAGGCCTACATGCTCGAGGCGCAGCCGATCATTCCTCTGCTCACGCGCGCGACCGACTGGATGAAGAAGCCGTACGTCAAGGGCATGTATCCCAATCCCGGAACGCTGCACGCCTGGAAATTCGTCTACATCGAACACGATCCCGCCAAATGGGATTACGGCGTGCCAGCCCTCGCCGACTAGCGCCGCATGCTGCGATTTGTCATCAGACGCCTGATTGTCACCCTTCCCCTCGTGCTCGTGGTCATCACGCTCACGTGGGGCCTGATCAGGCTCGCGCCCGGTAATTTTTACGCCTCCGAGCGTGCGCTTCCGGCAGCCGTCGAACAGAACATCCGCGTGAAGTACGGCCTCGATCAGCCCTGGTACGTTCAGTACGGGCGGATGTTGGGCAACGCGTTGCGAGGCGACCTCGGTACATCGCTGCAATACGAGGGGCGGTCGGTCAACGAAATCCTCGCAAGGACGATTCCAGTGTCGGCCGCCGTGGGCTTCCTGGCGTACGGGCTGGCGCTGGTGGTCGGCGTGGCAGCCGGAACGCTGGCCGCCGTCAAGCAGAACTCGGCACTCGATTACACATCGATGGCGGTGGCGATGTTCGGCATCTCACTCCCCAACTTCGTCCTGGGCCCGCTCCTGGTTCTGCTGTTCTCGCTCACGCTCTACTGGCTCCCGCCCGCGCGGTGGGACGGCCTGCCCAGCCGCAGCATGGTGCTGCCGGTCCTGACGCTCTCGGCCGTCTACATGGCATACATCGCCAGGCTGGCACGGGCCGGCATGCTCGAAGTGCTGCGTTCGGATTACATCCGCACAGCTCGAGCGAAAGGTCTCGACGAAAAACAGGTCATCCTCCGGCACGCGATGCGAGGGGGCCTGCTGCCGGTCGTGTCGTTCAGCGGTCCGGCGCTCGCCATCCTGATCACCGGCACGGTGGTCGTCGAACGGATTTTCGCGCTCCCGGGTGTCGGCAACTACTTCATCCAGGCAAATCTCAACCGGGACGAGCCGCTCATCCTCGGCATCGTGGTGTTCATCTCGATCGTCGTGCTCTTCTTCAACCTGCTGGTGGACGTCGCATACGGATTTATCGATCCACGGGTGAGGTACTGAATTGGATAATCGGGTAATCGGGTAATCGGGTAATTGATTTGGAGATTGGGTACAAAGGGCATGTCAATCGGGCAATCGATTGAGCAATCGACAGGTATGAACCGATCCCTCAATCGATTACCCGATTACCAGATTAGCCAACTCCTAGATTCACGGAGACGAGCCGCGTGAGCGGAGCCATCGAAGAAGTCTCTGCCGGCGAGTCTCTCTGGATGGCGGCGTGGCGGCGACTGCTGCGCAACCGGTTGGCGGTCTTCGGCATGGCGATGGTCGGCGTCATCGTGACGGTGTCGCTGGCGGGTCCGCCGATCATCCGGGCGGCAACCGGCTACACCTACGACTACATTCCGCCCGAAGCCGACCTGATCCGCTCCTTTCCCCCACTCCAGGCGCCCGACGGCTCGTTCTCTCTCCGCCATCCGATGGGAACCGACAGCTCCGGGCGCGACATGCTGGCCCGCGTTCTGCTGGGCGGCCGCATCTCGCTCATGGTCGGCATCATCTCGACGCTCGTGTCGCTCATCATCGGCATTGCGTACGGCGCGACGGCCGGTTACATCGGCGGCCACCTGGACGACGTGATGATGCGCATCGTCGACGTGCTGTACGCCATTCCGTACATGATGATCGTCATCGCGCTCCTCGCGCTCTTCGGCAACCAATCGCCCATCGGACAGCTCTTCCTGCTCTTCGCGGCGCTCGGCGCCGTCTCGTGGTTGACGATGGCGAGGATCGTGCGCGGGCAGGTGCTGTCACTCAAGAACCGCGAGTTCGTGCTGGCCGCCCGCGCCACCGGCGTGTCCACCACCAAGATCATCCTCCGGCACCTCGTTCCCAACACCATCGGCCCCGTCATCGTCTACGCGACGCTCACCATACCGTCGGTGATGCTGCAGGAGGCGTTTCTTTCGTTCCTCGGCCTCGGCGTGCAGGCACCGCTCGCGTCCTGGGGCAGCCTCGCGAACGAGGGAATTCAGAACATCGCCGTGTTTCCGTGGCAGCTCTTCTTCCCCGGGCTCACGATGGCGATCACGCTCGTCTCGCTCAACTTTCTCGGCGACGGACTGCGTGACGCGCTCGATCCGCAGACGCGCCGCACCTGAATGTCCTCCAGCTTCACGGCGCGTGTCTCCGGCGACATCAGAATGGGAACCACAGACTAGTGGCGGCCCTGCTTTCCGTACGCGGCTTGAAGACCTACTTCGAGCTGGAAGAAGGCACCGTCAAAGCGGTTGACGGGGTCAGCTTCGATCTCGAGCGCGGCAAGACGCTCGGCATCGTCGGCGAATCGGGTTCGGGGAAGTCGGTCACGAATCTTTCCGTTCTTCGCCTCATCCCTTCCCCGCCGGGACGCATCGTGGAGGGTCACATCCTCTTCGGCGGCCAGGATATCGTCTCGATGTCGGACGACGAGGTTCGGCGGATTCGCGGCAAGCGCATCGCGATGATCTTCCAGGATCCGATGAGCTCGCTCAATCCGTTCATGCGCATTTCGAAACAGCTGATGGAAATGACCCGGCTGCACCTGGGCTACGACCGCGCGCAGGCCTACCAGCACGCCATCAGGATGCTGCAGACGGTCGGCATCCCTGACGCCGCCACGCGGGTCGACGGGTACCCGCACGAGTTCTCCGGCGGCATGCGGCAGCGCGTGATGATCGCGATGGCGCTCTCCTGTCACCCCGAACTGCTGATCGCGGACGAGCCGACCACGGCGCTCGATGTGACGATCCAGGCGCAGATCCTGGATCTGATCCGGAAGTTGAAAGAGGACACCGGGACCAGCGTCATCTTGATCACGCACGACCTCGGCGTGGTCGCCGGGATGACGGATGACATCGTCGTGATGTACGCCGGCAAGGTGTTCGAGCAGGCGCCCACACGGGAGCTGTTCGAGCGCCCCGGAAACCCGTACACGAAAGGTCTGCTGCGCTCGGTTCCTGATCCCACGTCCGAGCAGGGTCAGCTCTATCAGATTCCAGGGCTGCCGCCAGACACGGCGAGGCTGCCTCCCGGCTGTCCGTTTGCCCCCCGGTGCGACTACGCCCAGGACATCTGCCGCAAAGAGTTTCCGCCGTTCGTGGCGCTGACGCCGCATCATCACTCGCTCTGTCACTTCGCACGCGACGTCTATGGCCCCGAGCCGTGAGCCTCGACCGATGAGCACGCTGCTCTCGGTCCGCAACCTCAAGGTGCACTTCGACCTGGGCGGCGGGACGATGTGGGATCGCCTGACGGGGGGCAGCCCGACGCGGCGCGTGGTGCGAGCCGTTGACGGCGTCACGCTCGACATCCTCGAGGGCGAAACGCTCGGCTTGGTCGGTGAGTCCGGGTGCGGCAAGTCCACTCTCGGTCGCGCCATCTTGAGGCTGGTGGAACCGACGGCGGGCGAAGTGGTGTTCAGAGGAAGAGACCTGGCGCACCTCTCGCCGCGACGACTCCGCGACGAGCGGCGTCATCTGCAGATGATCTTTCAGGATCCGTACGCCTCGCTCAATCCACGAATGACCGTGGGCGAGATCATCGCCGAGCCCATCGAGACGTTCGGCCTGGCGCGGGGACAGGCGAAGCGCGATCTCGTGCGAGAGCTGATGGGCACGGTCGGTCTCAGCCCGCGGCACATCAAGCGATATCCGCATGAGTTCTCCGGCGGCCAGCAGCAGCGCATCGGCATCGCGCGCGCGCTCGCGGCTCACCCCGACTTCATCGTCGCAGACGAGCCCATTTCAGCGCTCGACGTGTCCATTCAGGCGCAGATCATGAACCTGATGGAGACGCTTCGACGGCAGCGCAACCTCACGTACCTGTTCATCTCCCACGACCTGCGCGCCGTGCGGCATACGGCCGACCGCGTCGCGGTGATGTACCTCGGCAAAATCGTCGAACTCGCGGACGCGAAGGTCATTTACGACGACCCGTTGATGCCATATACGAAGGCGCTGATCTCAGCCGTTCCTGTACCGGATCCGAAGATCGAGGCCACGAGACGCCGGATGGTGCTCGAGGGTGATGTGCCATCGCCCATCAACCCGCCCCCGGGTTGCCATTTTCATACACGCTGTCCGTTCGTGGTGGCGGCCTGCCGGGAGGTGGTGCCACCGCTCGTAGAGGTCAAACGGGGCCACTACGCCGCCTGTATCAGGATCAGCCGCGAACAGCCTCGCATCGAGGACGTTCCGGCCGGGGCGACGCCCGGACTTCCCTAGGAAAGACGGGTCGGAGTGTCGGCTTCCCCGAGAGCGCGAACTCCTTGCATTGGCCAATTCCGAGGCTTACACTCACGGAAGTTCCGACCGTAACGATAGTTCGGCCTCGCGACTTCTGCGAGGTTCACGCCCCGCGTCGCGTCAGGCCTCTGTGATCGTCTTAAAGGAGGAGCCATGACTTGGGCACCCCGGCGCGCTCTCGTTCCTCTTGTCGGCGTCATCACCTTCAGCTCGGTCCTCGCCGGATGCTCCGGCAGCAGCGCGAACGGCGCGGTCGGTACCTCCGGAGATGCGGGTAATTTCATCGCGGTGGACACGGCCAGCCCGCCAGTCGTCACCCTCCAGAACATGACCGACCAGCCGCTCGTGGATATCAACGTCGCTCTCAAGAGCGGCATCCTGCTGTTCAGCGACAGCATCAGCCGTCTCGAGCCGAAAGAGAAACGGCAGCTGCGACACGGCGACTTCGCGAGCCGAGACGGCACGCCGTTCAGCCTTCGCATCGCCCGCCCGCGGGAGGTGATCCTCACGGCCAAGGATCTCAGCGGAAAACAGATGGAAGCCACGGTCCCCTGGAAGTAGAGTCATCCGAGAGCAGGCGGCCCGGACCGACGCCGGGTCGCCTCTCGCTTTGACATCCCCCCCTGCGCCTAGATAAGATGCGCCGCTCCCATGACCATCCTCGAAGTCTGCCAGCTGATTGAGAACAGTCAGATTGGGACCAGCATCCGCGAGTCGAACAACTACTGGATGTTGAACGGCGCCCATGTCCTCAGCCTGGCGATGTCGGTCGGCGCGATCTTCTGGTTCGATCTCCGCGCCATGGGCGTCAACATGCGCCATGTGCGCGTGTCAGAGGTCTATCGCCAGATCAGCGGCTGGATGTACGGCGGATTCGTCACGATGTTCATCACCGGCGTGCTGCTCTTCTGGGCACACGCCGCCACGTCCTACATGAACATCTATTTCCGGATCAAGTTCCTGGCGATGGGCCTGGCCGTGCTGAACGCCATGTATTTCAACGTCAAAACGGCGCGCGGCATCGCGGCCTGGGATGCGAACCCGGTGCCGCCGCCGGGCGTCCGGATCGCCGGCATCTTCTCCATCGTCATGTGGGCCGGCGTGATCGCGGCCGGCCGCCTGATGGCCTACACTTTCTAGCCATGGCGCTATCGATTTCTCAGTGGGCGGAAATGAGCTGGTGGGGCACCTTCGTCCGCGAATCGACGATGGGCTTCGCGATCGCGTCCGTGTTCCTGCTGTTCGGGCTCACGCTTCTGCTGGGAGGCATTTTCCTGATGAGCCTCCGCCTGTTCGGTCTCATTCTGACCGACCGGTCGGTCTCCCAGGTAGGCCGCGACTTCCGGAAGTGGACCCTGGCTGGCTTGGTTCTGGCCCTCGTCTCGGGACCAACCATGTGGGCGGCCACCGCGATGCGCTACTACGACAGCCCGGCGTTCTGGCTGGAGCAGCAAATCCTGGCCGTGGCCATCGTCTTCCATTTCTCACTGTGGGAATGGGTTATCCGAAAAGATGACGCGCCGGCCGTCCTGCGGGCATTTACCGGTGCGCTGGCGCTGTTCCTGTGGTTTGGCGTCGGCGTGATGGGCCGCGCCATAGGGTTTTTCTGAATATTCTTGACTTGTCCGCCGGGGACCCCAATAATTTTAGGAGATTCACGCCCACCGAATCTGGAGGTCGCAATGGCACGTAAGCTCGTCACCTTGGCCCTTGGCATCGGCGTTCTGGTGTCCGCAGCCCCACTCGTTGCGCACCACTCCGTTTCGGCGGAGTTCGACACCACCAAGACCATCAAGTTCGTTGGCAAGGTCAAGGAAGTGAACTGGGGAAATCCCCACATTTACACCAGCGTGGAGACCACCGACCCGGATACCGGCAAGCCGGCGGTGTTCAGAGTCGAAGGCGGTGCGCCCAACGCCCTGTTCCGGCAAGGCTGGCGCAAGGACACGCTGAAGATCGGCGAAACGGTGACGGTGACGGGCAACCGCGCCAAGAACCCTGACTCGCCCAATATCGGCCAGGCGACGATTCTGAACGAGGCCGGCAAGCGGGTGTACGCTGGGTCGAACAACTGAGCCGGGGGGCCAATTTCGCCACGATTTTCAAGGGGCAGCGGCGGGGCCGCCGCCCCTTTCTTGTCGATGATTACGCTCTTGACTTGGCGACGAGTCGCCCCAATAATCTGCAGAGAGTTTAATGAATGAGGAGGCCGTAATGGCACGAAGACTCGTGAGCCTGCTCTTAGGCGTCGGCGTTCTGGTCGCAGCGGCTCCCCTTGTCGCTCACCATTCGGTGTCAGCGGAATTTGATACGACGAAGACGATCAAGTTCACTGGCAAGGTGAAGCAGATCGACTGGGGGAACCCGCACATCTACACGCAGGTGGAAACGACCGACCCCGCCACCGGAAAGCCGATCGTGTTCAAGGTCGAGGGTGGACCGCCGAACTCGCTCTTCCGGGCCGGCTGGCGGAAAGACTCGCTGAAGGTCGGCGAGACCGTAACCGTGACCGGCAATCGCGCCAAGAATCCCGACTCTCCGAACGTCGGTCAGGCGACGATTCTCAACTCCGCTGGCAAGCGCATCTACTCCGGCCAGGCCGAGGGCGCAGCCACGCCGTAGTCGATTCGGAAATCGATCTGCAAGACAAAAAGGGACAGCGAAATTCGCTGTCCCTTTTGTTTTGTGCAGGGCTCGCCCCCGCCACAACCCGGATTCGCCGCTGCGCTAGTCGACCAGCTCGGGGCGCTTCCACGGGGTGATGCCGCCGTCGTAGATTCCCCCGTTGTTCTCCTCGCACGAGTATTCCATGATCACGTCGGGATAGTTCTTCAAGCGCCACGTCCGGACGTTCATCCACGGTTGCGTGTACATCTTCGGATCGATGACGGTGACCGTGTGCTCCATCGTGCGCGAGTCGGTGCGCAGGAACGTGTTGATGAATTTCACGTCCTTGCTGTGGGGATGCCCGGCCGTGTCGAGCTTCGTGTACCCATTGAAGTGCGACGTTTCGATCACCAGCGTGTCGCCTTCCCAGCGGCCCGTCGAGAGGCCGTTCCAGCTCTCGGGGAGATCATCGGGCCATTTCATGTCGTTCGTGGGCACCCAATGGAACCAGGTGTTCTGCTCGAAGAGAAACGCGAGCGCATCGGGATGGTGAATGATCTGCACGCCGTGCGGCGAATTGATGCTGCGGGACATCCCGAACGGCAGGCAGCTGCCCGCGTAGTCGCCGTTCTTGACCGGGTCGTATTCCTTCCATTCCTTCAATCCCCGTTCGGTGAACGGCAGATCGAACGTGCGACCGCCGCCGCCGGTGGCAGAAGCCGCCGCGTCGGACAACGCCTCGCCTAGACGGGGGAAGGACAGCACTTCGCGCGTCTTCGGATCGCGCACGGTGCCCTTGGCGCCCATGTTCGGCGTATAGGGGTTGGTCCAATGTCCGCTGAGGTCTGGTTTGCCGTTGGCCAGGCGCGGCACCGGCCCCGCGGGTGGCTGGTTCGCCGCAGGCGCCCCGCCACGGCCCTGCGCCGGTGGCGCGCCTTGACCCAAGGCAAGGGCGGAGGCCGATGCCACAATGGCGAGCATGCCTGCCGCCTTCACGATCGAATTCGGGTGAATCCTCACGTTGCTCTGCTCCCTTCTCGAAGGCGACCGCGCACTTCGATTCTCTGGACTTTCCTGAAGTTAGGCTAGTCGGGCCGGTCGCTTCGAGTCAAGGCGAAACGCCCGTCCCGAAGTGCACGCGCGTCGATCCGCCGATGCCATGTGCCACGGCGAGATTCAGGCGTACGAACGCGGCAGAAAACCAGACGGCGCCGCCGACCGCACGTTCGAGGTGTTGGTCTTCGAGCCGGCCACCGTTGTCGTACACCGTGCCGACGTCCACGAAAGCGCTGACGCCCAGCTTGCCGACGTTGAGCGGCGAGGTCAGCGGCAGGCGCAGCTCGACCGAACCGGCAACCAGCGTGTCGCCGACCGCCGCGCCGCGCCGGAACCCCCGCAGGTTCGGCATGCCGCCGAGTATCGGCTTGAGATAAGGCGGGAGCGGCGCATCCGAATCCTCGCGCAGCGCCCGGATCACGAGCACGCTCTGCCCCACCAGGCCGAGATACCCTCGCGCGTCGACCATCATCTGATTGACTGCGCCGGCAGGTCCACGGACATCGGGCTGATCGACGGCCGACCGTTCCCACGCCGCTCTCGTGTACACGGCGTTGCGCGCCAGCATCGGATCGAGCCGCGTGTCGAACACCATTTCGGCGCCGGTCGACAGAAAGCCATCGTCGCCGCCCAGAAACGTCACCTGTTGCCAGCCCGCCGTTCCGCTAACTCGAAGACCTGAGACGAGCGACGCGAGATCGCGTTCGGCGGTGACCCATACGCGCTGCCGATCCTCGTCATCCTCGAAAAATGGGTGCCGACGCCGTGTGATGGAGGAGCCGAACTCGATGCGGCTGACGGGCGCCTGGATGAATTCCTTGTCGAGCTCGACCGCAGCGCGCTTTTCTCCCCCCCAGGTGAGCGGGAACGAAATGCGGCTCCGGCGGCCGAGAGCATCGGGTCGGGTCATCCTCACACCGTAGGTGAAGCCATAGCCATCTTCGAAACGGAGCAGCGGGAGGTACATCAGACCCGGGCCGCCTCGCTCGACGACCCGGGCCGGCTCGTCGGGGCTCCCGCCGCCCTCGATCTTCACCGGCCCCTCGTCGACGATGACGACGAGGACGATCTGCGTCGGGTCGGCGATCGAAGCAAAGCGCCTCAGCACCTCGACGCGCTCGAAGCGGCCGGCAGCACGCAGGCGCCCCGTCACCTCGGCCACGGTGTCCGCGCCGACGGGCATGCCGATCTCAATCCCGCCGAGCTGACGAACCTCGTCGTCCGGCGTCAGCAGGTTCCCCTGGATGCGAATCGCGGCGACGTGTTCTCCGGCCTGGGACGCGGTCTCGTTCGCCGCCTGCTCGGGAACGGGGCTGCCACCCGGCAGAGCCAGTGCAAGAGCCAGCAGCATGCCCGGGACCATCAGCGAACCCTGATCGTCGCTTCGGCCTGCCGGTAATCGGTGTAATCGAGCGCGTAGCGAAAGTCGACTGTTCCGACAGCCAGCGTCAGCGACGCGTTCATCTCGAGCGCGCGCGGCAGCCAGACGTCCGGAAACGCCTGCCCCATGGTCATCGACGCGCGGACGTCATCCACGCGGGCGAGCCAGGGAACGGGCAGGAACTCGAACGTGATGTTGTCGTAGGTCATCTTCACGATCTGATGAGCGGTGGGTTCGATCCAGAGCGTCACGAGCGCGACCTTGTTCATCAGGCGCCTGAGGAGCGCCTCCTGCTGGTTGTTCTCGTTGCTGTCGTTCCGGCCTCGCTGGAACAGGTTCGTCGGGTAGTACTCGATGCGAAGGACATCCCGGTCCTCGAGGCGCTCGCGGCCCACCAACGCGTACGTCCCCTCGTCGAACCGGAAGCGGAGGAAGTACGCCGATGAAATGAACTCGGGCTGGCGCGACTGGCGGATGAGTCCGGCCACGTCCGTCGCTGTTTCTTCTGCTGCCGGCGGCGTGTTCGCGGGCGGCGTCTGCGCGGCCGCCCGCTGATCCCGTCTCTGCACGCGCTTGAGGTAGCTGGCTTCGTATTCGACGCGGTCGTCTTCGCCGATCGTGACGCCGTTGACCCTGACCGGACTGCGGACGAAATACCCGTCGCGCACGTACCACGTGAAGTCGCGACGCTCTCCCCATAACAGTGTCCGCGCCGGACCTCGCAGCTCAATCTGTTCGCGTTCGTCCAGGATGTACTGCTGAAGCTTCTTCCAATTGTCGTCGCGGCGCTCGAGGACGCGCTGCATGAACGCGTCGAGATCGGATTGTGCGGCATCGATCGGGACCGCAGACTGGAGCAGCACGATGCCGAGCAGCACAATCGTCGCGGCGCCGAGTGGCTTCACTTCTTCTGTTCCTCCAGGTCCAGCTTAGGGATGCCGAACTGTCCGCCCAGGCTCGACAGCGTGGCCAGATCGATGGGCCCGACGATGTTGACGAACGTGAGTTCCTTCGGCTCGGCAGCAATGACCACGAGGCCCGCAATCTGCTCCTTCACCATCTTAAAGAACACCTCGACATTCTCTCCGTCTTTCTTGCTGGTGACGCTCACCATTTTCGACCAGGTGGGAGCCTTCAGCTGCGACCGCAAGGACTCGACGTCGGCCTCGGTGTACTGGTCGGGTTCGGCGAACTCGAAGCTCCTGACGTAGATGCCCTTGAGGTTGGCGATCAGGTTCTTGGCGACTTTCTCCTCCGGATCGTTCGACGACAGAAACTTCGACGCCAGCTGCAGCAGGGCACCGTCCACCGTGACGTTGACGGTCTCGACCGCCTTGGCCGCCAGGCGCTCGACGTTCACCGGGATCGTGATGTCCTGCGCGCGGCTGTCGCTTGCCGACGCCACGATGAGCGTCGCGATCACTCCCGTAATGATGGATCTCATGGTTCCTCCCCTAAGGGTTGCGGCCCGTCTCGTGCAGCCGGTTGATCTTCGTTTGGACGAGCTGCAGCTTGCTCCCGGCAATCTGCAACGCCTGGACGACCTGCTCCCTCGCCGCCTCTCCTGCGGCCTGTTCCTGACGCCGCGCGCGGTATTCCAGACCCCCGGCGACGGCCGCCACCAGCGCCGCCGCGACGGCCCAGCGAACGAAGGCCGGGGTGCTCGATTTCGTGCTTGGCAGATTCGCGCGCGTTTCGGTCGCCGAAGGCTTTCCCGCGCGACGAAGCACACGCTCTGCAAAGCCGCCGGGCGGCTCGACCCTTCCCATCATCTTCCGCAGTTCGTCGTCCAGTTCTGTCATAGCACTACGTCTCCAAACACCCGCAACACCTTCTCGCGCAGCATGGCGAGCGAGCGCTGCAGGTGACTTTTCACCGTGGCGATCGGTATCGCCAGCAGATCGGCGATCTCCTGCGGCGTCAGATCTTCCTGATAGCGCAGGACCACGACCATGCGCGGCGCAGGCGGCAGCGAGTCCACGAGCTGTCTGAGCCTGCGTGAGAGCCACGGATCGCGTGCGACCGTGCGCGCCGCCGGCTCGGGCACGTCCTCGAGGCTGACCTGCGACCACTTCCGGCGCCGCGAGTAGTCGATGCACCGTTGGCTCGTGACTCTCCGAAGCCAGAAGACGAGGTGCTCGCCCGAAGCGATCGCGTGGAGGTTCTTGTGGAGCTGGAGAAACACGTCCTGCGCCACTTCCTCGGCCACCTGACGGTCCCGCAGGAAATTGACCGCAAGGCTGAAGACCATCGACTGGTGCTCGAGGACAATCGCCGCGAAATCGCCGCGATTGAGCTTCGATTCCAGTGGAGCGTTCACGCGTGCGGGCTGCGCCATTCGGTTCTCTCGCTACCCCTCACTGAGATATACGAGGGTGGGCGTCGGTGAGGACGCAGAAAGAACGGGGTGTTGACAGCCTTGCGTGACTCTGCTACCTTGTTACCACAAGGTAGCTTCGCAAGGCATGGACCTTTCCGAGAAATTCGGGCCGATTCGCAAGGGACTCCTCGAGTTCCTCATCCTGAAGATCATCGCGGCCAGCGAAGTCTACGTCGCTGACATGCTGAAGCGCCTGAGCACCACCGACTTCGCGACGCAGGAAGGCACGCTCTACCCGCTCCTCAGCAAGCTGCGCCGCGAAGGGCTCGTCGAGTACGAGTGGCGGGAATCCGACGCCGGGCCGCCGCGCAAGTACTACACCCTCACCGCTAAGGGCACCGCCCAGCTGGCGGAGCTCGACCAGTACTGGAAACACATCAACAAAACGATCAGCCAGCTCGGGAGCTAGTATGCACAAAGTCATCGTCATCGACCTGAACGGCAACGCATACCAGGTAGACGAGCCCGGCTACGACTCACTGCGCGCCTATCTCGATCGCGCGGAGACGCAGCTCAAGTCCAGTCCCGACTTCGTCGAGATCATGGCCGATCTCGAAGGCGCCATCGGCGAGAAGTGCCAGCGCTTTCTGGGTCCGCACAAGAGCGTGGTCAGCGCTGCCGAGATCGATCAAATCCTCGCGGACATGGGGCCGGTCGAGCCCGCGGCCGGAGGCGCCAGTGAGGAGACTCCGCCGAAGGAGCGGACTGGCAGAGACTCCGATCAGAAACGCGGATCGGCCAGCCCGCCCAAGCGCCTCTACCAGATCGCCGACGGCGCGATGTTCAGCGGCGTCTGCAACGGCATCGCGGCCTATTTCAACGTCGACGTGACGATCGTGCGGATTCTCTTCGTCATCCTGGCGTTCCTCTCCGGTGGGATCGCCGTTGCCGTGTATTTCGTTCTGATGGTCGTGATCCCGATTGCCACCACGTCGGAAGAGCACGCCGCCGCCCACGGTCAGCCGTTCAACGCCCAGGAAGTCGTCGATCAGGCAAGGAAGAGCTATTCTGAATTCAAGAACGACAAGGAGCAATGGAAGCAGCGCTGGCGATGGCAGCAGCGGCTCTGGCACCGTCAGTTCATCAGACAGCAGCGCCGATGGCGACGGAACTGGCCCCCTGGGCCCTGGTCGCGCGAGGCCTCTCAGAACATTCCGTACGGCGCTCGAGTCATCGCCGGAACGATGCTGCCGGTCCTGGGGATCGTCAACGCGGGACTGGTCCTGTTGCTGCTCTACTCGATCTTCTCAGTCATGCTCCGGGGCATGCTGTTCGGCTGGTCTTTGCCCCCCGATATCCCGCGATGGATCGGCGTCGTCGGCGTCGTCGTCGCCTATCTCGTCATCGCCTTACCGTTCAAGTTGGGCAAATATGCGGCCCACGAGGCAGTTGGCGGACGGCATGCCCCTTGGGCGGGGCTTCTCGAACTGGTGTTCATCGTCCTCTTCTTCTGGCTTGCTTACACCTATGTTCCGGTGTTCCGCGATTTCCTCAACGCCATCGGCGCGCTCCTTCAGGAGCTGTTCCGACCGCGTGGGGGTGGCACGCTCCAGGCGGCGATGATCTGCCTTGGTGGATGGGGTATAGAAAAAAAGGCGGGTCCAACGGACCCGCCCAGGTCGATTTAGAGAGCGGAGACTACGGGACGATGGTCGTGGAACGATCGACCGTGTCCATATTGCCCACCATGAGCTCGTGGGCGTAGTTGGCCTGCTGGCAGACGTATTCCCACGGCTCCAGATCGGGGTTGAAGCGCATGAAGAAGTAACCGGTCCACGGCTGCGTGTAGACGTTGGGGTCGTCCACGGTCACTTCGTACTTCATGCCGAGCGCGCTGATCCGGGTGAATCGTTCGAGCGTCCGCAGCTTCTCGGTGTGAGGCAGCCCGCGTCGATCCAGCCAGAACCTCTCGTTGTAGCCCGTCGACTCGACTACCAGCGTGTCGCCTTCCCACCAGCCGACGGAGTGCCCGTAGTACGTGGGATCGGCATTTTTCGGATGCGTCCGGCCGTCCATGTAGACGATCCGGAAGGTGTGCGGGCCGCCTTCGTCGAAGATGTAGATGCGGTCACCGAGTTCGACGAACTCGACGCCGTACGGGGTCAGGAACTGCCGGGCGACGCCCGAGGCTTTGCAGCGCGTGTGCGGTTCCAGCTCGTGCTTCTGACGGTCGACGTAGAGCGCTTTCGCCCAGGGCTGGAACGGCACTTTTTCGAACTCGAGGATCGGGTTCGCGGTGCTGAAGAGCGGCGTCCACAGTCCTTTGTCGTTCCCGCCTCCGATCATGATTCGGCCGTTGGGCAGGCGCGGCGCCGGTCCCGCGTCTTTTGGCGGTTCGTTGCGTTCGAAGTTGGAAAGCCCTCGGATCTCGGTCGTCTGCGCGAAGGACGGGGCGGAGAAAAGCCAAACGGCCAGCCCGGAGGCTGCCGTCACAAGGAGCCGATGTCGCATCAACCTACCTCCTGATCTGACCGACGATCATACACTGTCATCGCAGATCGATGAGGTTCTTGCCCTCCGTATACGTCTGGGCGCGCAATTCATTGGGGTTCTGCTTGCTCGGAACCGCCTGGAATGTGATTGTTTTGCCCGTCTGGATGTCGACCTCGTCGAGGCCCCGCGCGTCCAGGCGGATCGGCGGCCCGAGCACCACCTCCCACGCTTTGCCGGCGACCTCGATCGTCGCCGTCGCGAGCCCGTCGCGCTCCCAGGTACTCCTCTTGATGACGCCGGTGTACGTCTGGGGTTTGGTCAGGTCGAAGGCCGTCCATTCCCATTTCGCCGGCACGATGCTCGGGTCGTCGTTCGGCTGGGTCCACGGCGTGACCGCGCCTTCGAGCAGCGTGGTCATGTTGGTCTCCATGCACCCGTACTCCATCAGCTCCACCTCGGGCGAGAGGACGAAGACGCGTTCGTTCTTGATCGGCCGCGTATACGTTTTCGGATCCTCCAGCACCCAGTCGAACGTCATGCGTCCCATGGTCGGGCGCGTGAACCGCATGATGAGGTGCGCCTCCTCGCTCATCGGGTGACCTTGCGTACCGAGTTTGGCGTAGCCGTTCAGGTTGACGACGTCGATGACCAGCGTGTCGCCTTCCCAGTGACCGCGCGAATCGCCGAACCAGGTGGGCGCCCAGTCCTTCCGGTGCGGCAGCCCCTCGGTGTTCACGAGCTGAAACATCGTGCTCTGCTCGAACAGGAACGAGATGTACTCGTTGTTCTGAAGAATCTGCATCGGGTGGGGCGAAAACGATCGGATCCAGCCAAATGGCATGCAGCTGCCGGCGTAGTCGCCGTTCTTCGCCTGGTTGTAGTTGTCCCACTGCTTCTGGCCCCACGGCGTGAACGGCAACGGGTTGGTCTCCCCTTTGGTGCTGCTTCCATCCGGGTTCGTGAACGTCCGCGTGATGTCGGGGACGAAGGGACGGGTCCAGTTGCCGCTGAAGTCCGGCTTGCCATTCGGCAAGCGCGGCGCCGGCGCGTTCGCGTCGACCTTCATCTTGGCCGACTGCGCCGCGGTCAACGCCGGTGACGCGAGGATGCCTGCCAACACGAGCGCCGTGACCGTCCAACTCGAGCGGTTCATGAGTGCGTCCTCCGTATGACGGTATCAAAAGAAAGGCGGGTACCCAGAAGGTACCCGCCTCAACTGACTGACCTGGAGCTCAGCGCGCCTCGATGGTGTCCTTGCCCATCGTGAAGGTCTCCACGCGCAAGTCGGTCGCGCTCGCCTTGCTGGGGACCGCCTGGAAGGTGAGCGTCTTGCCCACGGCGACGTCTTCTTCCGCGATCCCGCGGAAGTCGAGGCGCACCGGGAACCCGAGCATGACGTCGTAGGTCTTTCCGGCCACGTCGATCTTCGCGGTGGCGAGCTTATGAAGCTCCCAGTTCACTTCCTTCACGACGCCAGTGTAGGTCTGCGATTTCGTGAGGTCGAACGACGTCCACTCCCATCGAGCCGGCACGACGCTCGGCTCGTCGTTCGGCTGGGTCCACGGGGTGATCGCGCCATCGAGCAACGCGACCATGTTGTTCTCCATGCACGCGTATTCCATGAGCTCGACTTCGGGCGTGTACACGAAGACGCGCTCGTTCTTGATGGGCCGCGTGTAGGTCTTCGGGTCGGTGAGGGTCCAGGTGAAATTCAGCTTGCCGAACTCCGGCCGGCTGAACGTCATGACCAGGTGCGCCTGCTCGCTCATCGGGTGACCGATGGTGCCGAGCTTCGCGTAGCCGTTGAAGTTGACGATGTCGATCACCAGCGTGTCGCCCTCCCAGTGACCACGTGAATCACCAAACCAGGTCGGCGCCCAGTCCTTCCGGTGCGGCAGCCCCTCGGTGTTCACGAGCTGGAACATCGTGCTCTGCTCGAACAGAAACGCGATGTACTCGTTGTTCTGGAGCAGCTGCATCGGGTGCGGCGTGAACGATCGGATCCAGCCGAACGGCATGCAGCTGCCGGCGTAGTCGCCGTTCTTCACCGGGTCGTAATTGTCCCACTGCTTCTGACCCCAGGGCGTGAAGGGCAGCGGATTCGGCTCGCCTTTGTTGCTGGTGCCGTTCCCGTTGGTGAACGTCCGGGTGATGTCCATGGTTCCCGGACGGGTCCAGTTGCCGCTGAAGTCCGGCTTGCCGTTCGGCAGACGAGGCACGGGAGCCTTCGGATCCCACTTCGTGGTCTTTGCGCTCTGCGCCTCGACAGACAGTGGCGACAGCGCGATTCCGGCGACGAGGATCGAAAGGGCCAAACTCAGATGAATTCTCATATGCGCATCCTCTTTTGACGTTACGGGACAATCTGACTGGGCCGATCGACCGACTCCTGAGAGCCGCCGCCCACCAACAGCGTTGACGCGAAATTATTCTCCTGACACACGTACTCGAACAGCTCCGTGTCCGGGGTCCATTCGAGATAGAAACCGCCCGTCCACGGGGCGGTGTACGCGCCCGGATCATCGACGGTGACTTCGTACTTCAGCGTGTTCATGTTCACGCGCGTGAACCGCTCGACGAGATGCAGCCGCTCGGTGTGCGGATTCCCCTCCCGATCGAGCCAGAACGCCTCGTTGTACCCCACGGAGTCGATGACGAGCGTGTCGCCCTCCCAGTGACCGACGTTGTGGCCGTAGTAGCTCGGAATGAGGTTCTTGGGATGCGGCCGCCCGTCCATGTAAACCTCGCGCGTCATGTGCGGCCCGCCGACGTCCACGATGAGCATCTGCTTCGCTTCGGGGAGATCCACGAACTCGACGCCGTACGGCGTCATGATCTGCCGCGGTCCGCCCGACGGTTTGCAGCGCGAGTGCGGTTCCATGTGGCTGTTCAGCCGATCCATGAACACCATCCTGGCCCATGGCTGAAACGGCACCGCACTGCACTTCACGTTCTTATCGTAACGGGGCGCGTCGGGCGCCGCACCCGGACCTCGGCCCGGTCCCTTGTCCGGCAGCGAGATGCGGGCATCGATCGGAAGCCAGATACCGGTCTCGCCAGGAGATGCGCCGAGGTTGACCCGGCCGTCTGGCCAGCGCGGCGCTGGTTGAGCCGCTTCTTTCGCCCGCCTGCCCTGTGCGAAGAGCTCGGGCCCCGAGCCTTCTGCTCCCTGCGCAAGCAACGCCGATGGCGTCAGCACGAGCGCTGCGACGAGCGTCAGGACACGATGGCGCACGCGGTTTTCGCGGGTCATACGCGGATAGGCCACACCTGTAGCGCCGATTATCGCGCGGGTACGGGAAGTGTCAAGACCCTCAATGGGTTACGCTGGAGGGGTGGAAAAGGGGCAGGAACGGCCGGGCGGAGCCGTCCAGGAGCGCGTCAAACCCAAGAAACAGGACCCAATTCTCTTCAAAGTCGTGCTCCTGAACGACGACTACACCACCATGGAGTTCGTCGTCCACGTGCTCGAGTCGATCTTCGACCAGTCTCCTGCTCAGGCATACCGGGTAATGATGAATGTGCACGTCAACGGGAAGGGCATCGCGGGCGTGTATCCCTGGGAAATCGCCGAGACGAAGGTCGAGACGGTAACGTCCCTGGCCCGGGAGGCGGGGTTCCCGCTGAGGGCGGCAATCGAGGAGGCCTGAGGGGGTGACGGATAAACGCTTGCGGGATGAGATCCTCGAACTGGAAGAGCGACGCGCCGACGCCATGGTTCGGGCGGACGTCGGCACGTTGGCGAGTCTCCTGGCGGACGACCTTTCGTACACGCATTCGGACGGACGACGGGACACGAAGGATAGTTTTCTTGCCCTGGTCGCGGGGCCCGAGCTTCGCTATCTCGGCGTCAACTTCTCCAACCAGGAAGTGATCGACTGCGGACACACCGCGGTCGTCTACGGCATCGCACGAATGAGGCTGTTGCGCGAAGGTCAGCAGCAGGACTACCGCGTTCTGTTTCTCGACATCTGGACGACTCGAGCGGGGCGCTGGCAGATGGTCGGCTGGCAGGCGACGCGCACGCCCCCTA
>Ga0247825_10000662_pt1 | contig 22021 bp, 7 predicted proteins | sample 13C_Vanillin_Day_FD_194413 | JGI IMG/M metagenome (GOLD analysis project Ga0247825, IMG submission 194413) | Soil microbial communities from agricultural site in Penn Yan, New York, United States - 13C_Vanillin_Day48 | ecosystem: Environmental > Terrestrial > Soil > Agricultural land | place...
ATCTACTACCGCTACAACCACTTCGACGAGGCGGTGAAGCGCTTCAGCGAGATCGCGCTCAACTACCCGGACCACAAGTTCGAGAACGGCGAGAAAGCGGGCGAGGTGGCTGCCAACCTGGTGCTTGACTCGTACAACCTGCAGAAGGACTTCGCGAAGGTGAACGAGTGGGCCCGGAAGTTCTACGCCAACGACAAGCTGGCGCAGGGCAAGTTCCGCGAGGATCTGTCCAAGCTGATCGAGCAGTCCTCGTTCGCGCTGGTGGCTCAGCTCGAGGAGAAGAAGCAGTTCGCCAAGGCCGCCGAGGCGTACCTGAACTTCGTCAAGGACTTCCCGCAGACGACCATCGCGGACCAGGCGCTCTACAACGCCTCGGTGGACTACTTCAAAGCCAAGCAGCTGGATAAGGCCATCGAGGTCCGCCAGAGCCTGATCTCCAAGTACCCGCGCTCACGCTTCGTGCCGGACTCCGTCTACGCCAACGCGGAGGCGCTGGAGGCCATCGGCGACTTCGAGCAGGCGTCCAGCACGTACGAGCTGTATGTGAGGGGCTACGAGCGGAGCCTGAACGAGAAGGGCGCGCCCAAGTCAGCCAAGGCGAAGGCCAAGAAGGGCAAGGACAGCGGCGGCGAGGAGAAGAAGGAGGAGAAGCAGAAGTGGGAGGAGGCCAAGGCGCAGATCGCCCTCTTCAACGCCGCCACCTACCGGGAGGGCCTGGGCCAGTACAAGCAGGCGCTGAAGAACCGCGAGCGCTACCTGGAGCTGTGGCCCAAGACGAAGGACGCCGAGCAGATCTACCTGTCCATCGTGGCGCTCCACGAGAAGAACGGCGCCTATGGCAAGGCCCTGAAGATGCTGGAGGACTACGAGCGCGACTACATCCGCTTTCCCAGCAAGTACCTCACGGCCGAGGGCCGCATCGTCCACATCTATGAGAAGAAGCTTCGCCGGGCCAAGGACACCGCCCGTCTCTACACCCGTATCCTCGAGCACTACGAGAAGCTCGGCCGGGGCGTGAAGAAGGATCTGGAGAAGACGGCCATCGCGCCCGTGGCCCAGGCCCACTTCCTGAGCGTGGAGCCTGACTGGCGCGAGTACCTGCGGCTGAAGCTGACGTGGGGCCGCCCTGCCGACCCGAAGAAGTTCAAGGAGTCCATCACCGACAAGAAGCGCGCGCTGGACGTGGTGCAGAAGAAGTACATCCAGACGGTGGCCTTCGGCGCGCCGCAGCCCGCCATCTGCGCGCTGCACCGCATTGGCATGGCCTACCACGAGTTCGCCGAGAAGATTGTCAACGCGCCCATGCCGCCTGGCATCGACCCGGAGACGGAGCAGGCCATCCGCGACGAGTTCTCCACCCAGGCCCAGCCCCTCAAGGCCCAGGCCACCGAGGCCTTCGCTTCCGCAGTCACCAAGAGCCGCGAGCTGGACTTCGTCAGCGACTGCACCAAGGAGAGCCTGAAGATGCTGCGTGACACCTATGCCCCGGATCAGTTCCCGGAGGTGCACGAGGAGCACGTGGCGCTGAAGAAGGGCGCGGATCTGGTGCTGGGTGGGGACATGCTGGCCGTCATCCAGGATGTGCCCCCTCCGGTGGTGGAGGATGTGGCCACCGTGCAGGCCAAGACCGAGGCCATCCAGGAGGACCTCGCGGATCTCACCAAGAAGCTGCGTGAACAGACCGAGACCGACCTGAAGCGGCCGTCGACGGCTGCTCAGGGCGGCACGACTCCCACCAAGGCCTCCGACGACGAGGAGCCGGAGGACTTCCTCTAATGAGCACCCCCACTCGACTCTTTCGTACCTCGCTGGGGCTGGTGGCGGCGGCGCTGCTAGCCTCCGGCTGCACCTCGTCCACCGCCGCGGGCCCTACCGGCCCGAAGACGCCCAATCCGGCTCAGACGGCGCAGACGTCTACCAAGGCCGAGCCGCCGCCCATCTCCAACCGCGCCAAGCTCCTCTTCGAGGACGCGGTGAAGGCGATGGACACGCAGAAGAAGGCCAAGGCCGTCGACTACCCGTCGCTGGAGCGCAAGTTCAAGGCCGCGCTGGAGGCGGACCCGAACCTCGCCGAGGCGGACTACAACCTGGGCGTCCTCGCCGAGCGGCAGGGCAAGAAGGACGAGGCCAAGGGCTGGTACCAGTCGGCGCTGAAGAAGAAGCCCTCGCTGCGCCAGGCCTCCGAGAACATGGCCGTCATGGCGCAGAACGCGGGCGACATCCCCGGCGCGGTGGCGCTGTACCAGGACGTGCTCAAGCGCTACCCGGATGATGCCTCCAGTCGCGCTCGCCTGGCGGAGATCTACCGGCAGACGGGGGACTACGGGAAGGCGATGGAGCTGGCTCGCGCGGCGCTCATGCGCGATCCCCAGTCCATCACCGCGCTCAAGGTGATGATGCGCAGCTACGTGGATCGCAAGCAGCTGCCCCTGGCGAAGCTGGTGGCCCTGCGCGCGGTGAAGATCGATGCCAACGACGCGGAGCTGCACCACACCGTGGGCATCATCCTCCAGCAGGAGGGTGACGCCGACGGGGCGCTGCTCCAGTTCAAGAAGGCGCTGGAGGTCAACGCCGACTATCTGCCCTCGCGCATCCTCCTGGCCCAGATGGCGCTCGAGGCCGAGAACTACTCGGGCGCCGAGGAGCACCTTCGCAAGATCCTCCAGGCGGGGGGCAACAACGCCGCCGCCCACCTCAACCTCGGCGTCGCCTACAAGGGCCAGGGGCAGTTCGACAAGGCCATGCAGGAGTATGACGAGGCGGAGAAGCTCGATCCGAAGCTGCCCGCCATCTACCTCAACCGCGCCATCATCCTGCACCGCGTGAAGGATGCTCCCGAGCGCGCCGTGGAGCTCTACAAGAAGTACATCGCTATCGCCGGTGGCGACGTGGCCCTGAGCGCCGAGGCGCCCGTCTTCGGTTTGATGCGCGAGGCGGAGACCATCATCCAGGCCAAGAAGGAGGCCCAGGTGGCCGAAGAGCAGGCCAAGCAGATGGAGGCGCTCCAGCAGAAGCAGCAGCAGGAGCTCAAGAAGAACGAGGCGCAGCAGGGCGGTGGCATGGCCAAACCCGCGGGCGGTGCCGTGGGGTCGCTGGAGGATCCCACCACGGGTGATCTCCCGCCCCCGGGCACGGGCCAAGGCTCTCCGGCGCGGCAGAGCGCACCTGCACCGCAGAACGCCGCCCCTGGACAGAAGAATCCAGCTCAGGCGGATCCCGATGAGCCCACAGACGAGTTCTAGTCATCAGTCCAGGGCCTGAAGGTGGCTCGCGGAGTGGCGGGGCCGCCTTAAATGGTGCGAATCTACGAAAACAGAAGCATGGAAGTGGTGAGGAGATGGCAATGCGGAAGCTCCTGACGCTGTGCATGATGCTGACGGTGGCCCCGGCCTTCGCCCAGGAGGCGGGTGAGGACAAGGGCGGTAGCGGTGGTGGAGAGACCGACGCGCGCTACGGCAAGATGCAGACGATGGACTTCGAGGGTGACACCATCGAGGGCGATCTCACGAAGCCGGACGGCGAGTACATCGAGGTCCGCAAGAAGGTGAAGCACTCCAACCTCATCCGCATCCGTGAGGATTTCCAGGACAAAGTGATGCAGTCCGTGGGTGAGCTGTAGCCGCGAAATTCGCGGGAACCTGCCGCTGAGCGCGGTGTCTGTCACCACGGGAAAGTCTACCGGGAGCCGTAAATGGCCGTTCCTCTGACACTGAAGGTCTTCAAGGGCGAGAGCCTCGTCACCTCGAAGGATTTCGAGCGTGACATCATCAAGATCGGCCGTCTGTCCTCGGCGCATCTGTGCCTGGACGACGAGAAGGTCAGCCGTATCCACTCCGTCATCGAGGTAGGCCCCGATGGCTCGCTGTCCATCATCGACATGGGCAGTGTGGAGGGCACCTACGTCAACGGCAAGCGCGTCAACAAGGGCAAGGTCACCTTCGGTGACGAGATCCGCGTGGGTGGCACCACCATCCGCCTGGAGAACCCGGCCGCCGTGGCCGCGGTGAACCTGGCCGCCGCCGTGTCCAGCACGGAGGTGACCACGCGCATCGAGATCCCCGTGAGCGAGGCGCCCGTGGCCGCCCAGCTGGCGCAGGCTGCCTCCGCGCCCGTGGCGGAGGCGCCAGTGGTGCAGGCCCCGCTCGAGGTGGCTCCGCCCGCGCCCGCACCCGCGATGGATCCGTCCTTCGCCTCCACGGAGCAGAACGCCGTGGTACCGCAGGCGATGGAGGAGGCTCCTGTCGAGGAAGCGCCTCGCGTGCGCACCGTGCGCCGGGCCAAGGCGAACGGGCCGATGGGCGTGGGCCTGCGCTTCATGTGGGGCGACCAGCGCGTGGGCGAGTTCTTCGTGGCCCCGGGCAAGAAGCAGAGCTTCTCCGTGGGCAGCGCCGCGGGCGTGGACTTCGTCATGGGCGACGCCAAGCTCGGCAGCCCGAGGATGGAGGTGCTGCGCACCGACGGGCAGACGTTCCAGGTCTTCTTCAACGGGAAGATGAAGGGCGAGCTCACCCGCAAGGACGAGACGCTGGACCTCAACGGCGTCATCGAGTCCGGCAAGGCAGCCAGCGAGGGCGAGGCCTACGCGCTGACGCTCGACGCCGAGGACTTCCTCTGGGTGGACCTGGGCGGAGTGACCATGGAGGTCAACTTCCAGCCGGTGCCCAAGCGGGTGTACGTCCCGCTGGCTGACTCGGTGGACTACCGCGTGCTGAACATCTTCCTGCTGATGTTCTTCGCGGGCACCATGTTCGTCATCAGCGCGATGAACCGCAGCGGGGATGGGGACGAGTTCGCCGACGAGCTGAGCGGCGACAACTCGCGCCTGGCCAAGCTCATCATCAAGCCGCCCGAGGTGCAGAAGAACAAGTTCCTCGAGAAGCTCAACCAGCAGAAGGAGCAGAAGAAGGCTGGCGAGATGGCCGCCAAGCAGCGCAACACCGAGGGGCAGATGGGCAAGAAGGAGGCGCCCAAGACGCAGAACCGCACCGCGCCCCAGGGCCAGAAGGACAAGAAGGACGAGGCACGCGCCCTGACGGCGAAGATCTTCGGCGGCAAGGGTGGCGTCTCCAGCATCTTCGGCAACGCGGGCGGGGGCGAGCTCAAGAACGCCATGGGCAACATGTTCGGCGTCAAGGCGGGTGACTCGGGCGGCTTCGGCGGCATGGGTCTGCGCGGCGGCGGCGGCGGTGGCGGCGGCACGGGCGACACCATCGGCATTGGCGCCATTGGCACCAAGGGCCGTGGCGGTGGCACGGCCAGCTATGGCTCTGGCGTGGGCGTGCTCGGCGGCAAGCAGAGCGTGGATGTGGGCATCACCTCGTCCGATCCCGTCGTCATGGGCTCGCTGGACAGGGAGCTTGTCCGCAAGGTCATCCGCGACCATGCGGGGCAGATCCGCTACTGCTACGAGAGCCAGCTCACCAAGTTCCCGAAGCTGAGGGGCACGGTGAGCATCAAGTTCATCATCAGCGCCGACGGCAAGGTGGTCTCCTCGACGGTGGCCAACTCCACCGCGGGCAACGCGGAGCTGGAGACCTGCGTGGCTGGCCGTGTGCGCACCTGGCTGTTCCCCAAGCCCAAGGGCGGTGGCGCGGTGGCCGTCACCTATCCGTTCATCTTCAAGGCCGCGGGTGAGTGACGCGTAACCTGGCCGTTGAAAAATTGTAGTAGGGAGGCGGGCGGCCCTGGCAGCGGGGCCGCCCGCGTCGCTTTTTCAGTGCTGCTTGCCATTGGCGCGATAACGTCATGACTCACATGAAAGCTCTTGCATCCATTGCCCTGCTCAGCGTGCTCGTCGTGCCGGCGCTCGCACATGCCCAGAACGCCTCCCCCCGAAAGGAAGCTGCGGGGGACAGGGCCGTCGAGTCCTTCAACGAGATCGAGCGCGGCCTGTACTTCGCCGTGCAGGGCGGGCCCTTCTTCATCGCCAACCCGCCCTCGGATGGCACGAACCCCCGGCCCTTCTCGCCCGGCCAGTCCGCGCACGTGGAGGTGGGCGTCGACATTGGCGAGCGCCTCTCGGTGGGCCTCTTCGTGCTGGGGGCCGCCAATCGAGCGGGCTCGGAGTACATCGGCAAGTCCGGAGGGGCGGCGTCGGGTGACTTCTCCACCCTGGTGCCGGGGGCCACGCTGCGCGCTCACCTGGTGGGCTTCGCCGACAGCCAGGGGGTCCAGCGCACCTTCATCTATGCCCGTGCGGGGGCGGGTCTCGCGATGTTCTCGCCGAAGTTGCTGCTGCCAGATTCCGACATTCTGGTGTTCGCCGGGCCGGGAGTGGAGTACTACACGCGCCTGCGCCACTTCTCGGTGGGCCTCGAGGTGACAGGCAACTACCTGGTGTCTTCGGGATCGATTGGGTTCGCGGTGTCGCCGAACCTTCGCTACGCGTTCTAGCGGGAGAGATAAGAGTGCCTCAGGAGAATGGAAGTGGTGGGCCGCGCGGTAGTGGAGGACGCGGCCGGGACGGGGGGCCCGGTCAGGGCCCTCGCCGTGAGGGCTCGGGTGGATTTGGAGGACGAGATGGCGGCCGTGGCCGCGGTGATGGGCCAGGCCGGGGCCGGGGCCGTGGGCGGGACGAGCCTGGAGCCGGTGGACCGGCCCAGCGGGTCATCGCCGAGCTGAGCGCGCTGGAGAAGGCGCTCTCGAAGAACGATTTCGCGGCTCAGAAGTCGCCGCTGGAGTCCATCGTCCGCGCGCTGCGCCCTATGCGCCTGAAGTCGCTGGACGATCTGGATCCCAACGCGCGTGGCCGCTTGATCACCTCGTTGCTGCGAGTGCAGCGTCAGCCGAAGCCGCCCGCGCCCGAAGCCGCACCGGCCGCTCCCGCCGAAGGGGCGCCTGCGGAGGGGGCTGCTCCGGCTCCTGAGGCTGCTCCGGCTGAGGGTGCCGCGCCTGCTGAGGGTGCCGCGCCTGCTGAGGGTGCCGCGCCTGCTGAGGGTGCCGCGCCTGCTGAGGGTGCCGCGCCTGCTGAGGGTGCTGCTCCCGCCGAGGGTACCGCGCCTGCTGAGGGTGCTGCTCCCGCCGAGGGTGCCGCGCCCGCCGCGCCTGCCGCCCCCGCTGCGGATCCGGTGCGCGAGAAGTACGTCGCCTACACGGATGTCATGTACCTGGTGGGCCAGACTTGGCGCGCCGCGGGAGACCGTGAGCGGGCGGAGGCGGCCTTCGCTGCCAGTGGCCGTCAGCCTGGCCCCGAGCAGGAGGAGCCCGCGCGCGCGGAAGGTGAGCGTCGCGAGCGCCCTGAGAGGGGTGACCGTCACGAGCGTGGCGAGCGCCGCGAGCGTCCGGAGCGTGGTGAGCGCCGTGAGCGGGGTGAGCGCCCTGAGAGGGGTGAGCGCCGCGAGCGTCCGGAGCGTGGCGAGCGCCGTGAGCGAGGTGAGCGCCCTGAGAGGGGCGAGCGCCGCGAGCGTCCAGAGCGGGCCGAGCGCCCGCCCATGCCGGAGCTGACCGGTGACTGGTCCGAGCAGGCCAAGCAGCTCGAGGCCATGGGCCGGACCCGTGACGCGGGCCGGCTGCACGAGCGCAACAACTCCTTCGCCGATGCCGCCCGGCTGTTCGAGGCCGGCGGTGACATCAAGAGCGCGCTGCGCTGCGCGGTCGCAGGCAAGGACATGGACACGTCTCGCCGCCTCATCTCGGGGCTGCCCGCCGATCAGGTCGTCCCCACGCTGGAGAAGGCTGGCGCGTACGAGCTCCTCATGGAGCAGTATGTGACCAAGGGCGACTTCGAGAACGTGGCGCGGCTGTACGAGCGTGCCCGCCAGTTCGACCAGGCGGCGCTCGCGTATGAGCGAGCCAACAAGCTGACCCAGGCGCGCAAGTCCTACGAGCGTGCGCGGGACATGGCCAGCGCCAACCGGGTCCGTGGCCTCGAGGTGAAGTCGCTGGTGGAGCGCGGGGATCGGCTGGGCGCTGCGACCCTGCTGATGGCCGCGGGCCAGCGGGGCGAGGCCGTGGAGGTGCTCAGCCCGCTGCCTCCACCCAAGGCGTTCCACTTCATGCAGCGGCTCAATCTCGATGAAGAGGCCAAGGCGCTTGCACAGCGCGAGCTGGCCCGGGCCGAGGAAGAGAAGAAGCCCGCGGGGCGTGCCCGCTGGCTGGAGCTGCTGGGAGAGACGGCCGCCGCCGCCGAGGCCTGGGAGCAGTCAGGACGCAAGGAGAAGGCCCTGCCGCTCCATGAGCAGCTGGGCAACCTGGCGCGTGCCGCCCAGCTGGCCGAGGAGCTACAGCAGCGGGCCAAGGCCATTGAACTCTACACACGGCTCAATGATGCCGCAGGACTGGAACGGGCCAACGCCTTGCCGGAGACCCCTCCAGCCCCCCCGCCTTCGGCTTCCAAGGAATCCGAGTCTGGTACCGAGTCCCCATCCCCTGCCTCCTCGCCTGAGGAGCAGGAAAGTCAATAGTTCTCGCCGGTTGGCGAGCTTTGCGCGATTGCCCGGGGACGCTCACGATCGCTAGAGTCTCATCCCTCTAGCGCCTCCGTGCGGTTGCGCTCCCTTTCCCGCGAGGCCCGCTCTCCATGGAACAACCCTCCTCCCCGCGCCCCCCTGTGCGTGCGACCGATGAACGGTCCTTCCTCGAAGCCGAGGCCGCCTTGGAGAAGGCGGGCCGTGTCGAGGATCTCATCCGGCTCTACGAGAGCCGTGGACGGGAGATCCCTGCGCCTGATGCCGCGCGCATGCTCAGCCGCGCCGCGGAGCTCTCCCTCGAGCGGCTCCGCAACCCGGGCCGGGCGGAAGAGCTGCTGCGGCGCGCGCTGCTGCTGGCTCCCGACCCGCTGCCCGTGCTGCGTGCGATGAAGACGCTGTACGAGGTCAAGCAGGACGCATCGTCGCTGGCGGACACGCTGGAGCGGCTGGCGGGCGCCACCACGGGCCAGGAGTGCGCGAGCTTCTTCCTGAAGGCGGCGGATCTCTACGAGACGAAGCTCTTCCGGCGTGATCGTGCGGTGTTCTGCCTCCAGCAGGCTGCCCGCGCCGCACCGGAGCGGGCCACCTTCCGGCGGCTGCGTCAGATCCTGCTGAGCGAGGATCGCTTCCACCCCGTCTTCGAGGCGCTGGAGCGCGAGCGCGAGGCGTTGGGACCCGAGGGGATGGCCGACGAGTACGCGGCCGTCGCCGAGCGGCTGGTGGAGGATCCGACCGAGCACGCGCTGGCGCAGAAGGTGCTCGAGGTGTCGCGCACGCTGGAGCCGCAGAGCGCGCGCGTGGAGAAGGCGGAGAAGGCGCTGCAGCGCCTGGAGCAGACGTGGCGCGACCGCGTGCGCATGCTGCGCACCATGTCCCTGGAGGAGCGGGACCGGAAGAGCGCGGCCCGGCTGTCGTTGCTCGTGGCGAAGCTGTTCGCCTGGTACGACCCCACCGCTGGGGCGGCCAAGGTAAAGGAGGCGCTGGACCGGTGCTTCCTGCTGTGGCCGGGCATGCCCGAGGCGCTCAACCTCATCGAGAAGCTGGCCGAGCGCAGCGGGGACTTCGCCGGGGCAATCGCCCAGTTCGAGGCCATGGCCAACGAGGCCAAGGATCGCACGGCCCAGGTGGACCTGTGGCTGCGTGTCGGCACCGAGCGGCTCGCGCGGCTCAATGATCCGGCGGGCGCGCTCGCGGCCATCGAGCGAGCGGCCGCGGCGGATCCCTCGCGTGCGGACGCCGTGAACCTGGCGGCTGAGATGCTGATGGAGCACGGGCGTGCGCCAGACGCTCTCGCGGTGCTCGAGAAGCACGTGGCCACCGTGAAGGATCGCCAGGCACAGTCCTCGCTGCGGATGCGGCTGGCGGACCTCTGCCTGAACCAGATGAACGACGCTGCCTCGGCGCGTGGCCATCTGGAGGCGGCCCTCAAGAGCGATCCTTCCAACGCGCTCGCGGCCTTCCACCTCGCCAGGCTCCTCGCGGAGGCCGAGCAACTCGAGGCGCTGGATCCGCTGATGGATCTGGCCATGCTCGCCCCGCGGCCGAAGACCGAGCGCATCGCCTTCTGCGAGAGCCTGGCGATGACGTACGAGGAGCGCGGGGATGCGCGCCGGGCCTTCGACGTGCTGTCGCGGGCGCTGGTGCTGGAGCCGGCCCGGCCGCTGCTGCTGGGCACGGTGGTGGAGCACGCGGAGAAGGCGCAGGCGCAGCACGAGCTGGCCATGGCGCTCAAGCGCGCCGTGTTGGTTGCGCCCGAGCAGGTGGCGCTGGCCATCTGGCGGCAGCTGGCGCAGCTGCTTCAGGGGCCGCTGGCGGATCCCGTGGGCGCCGAGGCGGCCTGGCGGGAGGTGCTGGCGCGCGCTCCGGGAGACTCGGTGGCTGAGGAGGCCGTGAAGTCGCTCAAGGTGGCGGCGGCACGTGCGGAGGATCCGCGCGTGAAGCTGGAGGCGGAGATCAGCCGGAAGGAGTCCTCCAGCGCTCCGCCGGAGGAGATCGAGCCGCTGGTCCGGCAGCTCGTCACGATGGTGCCGGACGAGCCCGGGCCGCTGCAGCGGCTGCAGGCCCTGTGCGTGTCGCTCTCGAAGTTCGAGGAGGCCGCGGAGCTGGCGGGCAAGCTGGCGACGCTGGCCGAGACGCAGGTGGAGCGCAGTGACTGGTCGGCGCGGCAGGCCAAGCTCTATGCGGAGCGCCTCAACCGGCCCCAGGAGGCGGCGCAGAGCTTCCTGAAGCTGCTCTCGGAGAACGTCTCCACGGGCCTGGTGATGGGTGGGCTCGAGCGGCTGGCATCGGCTGGGATCAGGACCGCGGAGATCGCCGAGGCGCTGGCCAGCCACTATGGCCGGACGGGCGATCACCAGCGGCAGGTCGCCGCGCTCCAGCAGCAGCTGGATGCCACCACGGATCCCGCCGCGCGCCAGAAGCTCATCACGCTCCTGGCGACGATCCACGAGAAGCAGCTCGCCGACAGCCGGGCCGCTTTTGACTGCCGGGTCCGTGGGCTGCGTGAGAACCCCAAGGACGATCTGAGCCGTGCCGAGGCGATTCGCCTGGCGCGCGATCTGTCCGCTCAGGCGGAGCTGGTGCGAGTGCTGCGGCGGCTGGCGACGGAGGCCGAGGAGCTGCAGGTGGCTGTGCAGCTGCTGTCGGACTCGGCGACCCTGGCGGAGGAGGTCGGGTCGCTGCCGGATGCCATTGACGCGCTGCAGGCGGCGCTCGGCCGGAATCCGGACGCTCCGGATCTGCTCCAGCGGGTGCTGCGGCTGCTCTGGCGCGCTGGGCGTGCGGCGGACGCCGAGGTGCTGCTGCGCAAGCGGATCCAGACTGCCAAGGGCCAGGAGCGCCTGCGGCTGCTGCTCCAGATGGTGGAGCTCTGTGTGCAGACGGGCCGTCCGGCGGAGGCCGCCGAGGCACTCCAGACGGCAATCTCGCAGGGCGCGGAGGAGGGCAAGTACCTGGCGCGGCTCGCGGAGCTCTACGAGAAGGCCGGCCGCACGAGCGAGCTGAATGACACGCTGGCCCGGCTGGTGGCGCTGGCGGAGACAGCAGGAGACACCGAGAAGGTGTCACGCCTGAAGCTCAAGCGTGCGCAGCTGCTCCAGGGCGCGCCTGGAGGCGATCAGGCGGAGGCGGTGCGCAGCTACGCGGACATCCTCCGTCAACGCCCGTCCGATCCGGACGCGCTAACCGCGCTGGAGGGGATGCTTGCCTCTGGCCCCGCGCGCGAGGAGGCGGCGCGGGCCCTGGTTCCGGCGTACGAGCTCACCAAGGACCACCGCAAGCTGGTGGCGGCGCTCGACGTGCTGGCCGAGGTGGCGAAGGATGATGCGGCCCGAGCGCAGGCGCTGCGGCAGGCCGCGTACGCGCACCTGACACACCTGCGCCAGCCAGAGCTGGCCTTCGCGGCGCTCGCGCGGGCGATGCGCCTGACGCCCGGAGATGGGGGACTGAGAGCCACTGCACGCCAGGCTGCCGAGGACGCGGACGCGCTGGACAGCTACGCGGAGATCCTCCAGGAGCTGACGGAGGAGGGGGAGGGGAAGGTGGGCCCCGCACGCGCGGCGCTGCTGCGCGAGCTGGCCGACGTGCAGGAGAAGAAGCTCAACGACAAGGCCGGCGCGATCAAGGCGCTGAACGCGATGCTGGAGCTGGAGCCCTCGGACGTCGACTGCCTCAAGGCGCTGCAGCGGCTGCACCGTGCGGGTGAGCAGTGGGCGGAGCTGGCCGATGTGCTCGAGCGGCTGGCCTCCGTCTCCACGGAGCAAGCGGAGCAGGTGGCACACCTGCGCGAGGCGGCGCAGCTGCACGAGATGAGGCTGCAGAACAAAGAGCGCGCCGCCGCTGCCTGGCGAGCCGTCGCCGAGCGGGATTCGCTCCAGCGTGAGGCCGCGACCTCGCTGGACCGGCTCTATACGGAGCTGAGGCGTGCGCAGGATCTGGCCTGGGCGCTGGAGCTTCGGCGCAACCAGGAGGGGCAGAGCCCGCAGGGGAGAGAGGTCTCCTTCCGCCTCGCGGAGCTGCTGCGCACCACGCTGAACAACCCCACCGCCGCGCTCAAGCTGTACGAGCGCATCCTGGCCGAGGATCCGGGCCACCCCGGCTCCCGTGCCGCGCTGGAGGAGTGGGTGAAGGCGGCCCTGCCGACGAGCCGGGCGGCGCTGGAGACGCTCGATCCGGTGCTCAAGCAGCTGGGAGATCACGCCCGCCGCGTGGCCCTGCGCGAGACGCGCATGGAGGCCGCGCTCACCGCCGAGAAGGCGGAGCTGGCGGGAGAGATCCGTCGCATCTACGAGCAGGAGATGCAGCAGCCGTCGCTGGCCTTCATGTCGGCGGTGAAGTCCTTCGCTGCGGGGCTCGATCGAGAGGCGCTGCGGCCCGAGCTGGAGAGGCTGGCGCGCGAGACGGGCTCGCACGAGGTGTTGACGGAGATCTACGAGAACGTCATCTCGGAGCTGCCCGCGGGCGATCCGATGATGCTGACGTTGCTGCGGCGGGCCGCGGAGCTGAGAGAGCAGCTCAACCAGCCTGAAGAGGCCACGGGCCTGTGGAAGAGCTTGCTGCAGGAGGCGCCGCAGGATCGCCAGGCCCTGGAGGCCCTGTCTCGCCTGTATGAGAAGGGGCAGAACGCCAAGAACCTCTCCGAGGTGTACGCGACGCAGGCCCAGCTGGCCACCGATCCCGAGACGCGGCGGGGCCTGTTGCTCAAGGCGGGTGACGCCTTCGCCAGCGCGGGTGATGATGCGAAGGCCATTGAGGCCTACCGCTCGGCACTGGCTATCAAGAAGGTCCCCGAGGGGCTGATCGCGCTGGACAAGCTGTTCGCCAAGGGCCACCGCGTCCAGGAGCAGGCGGATGTGCTGGCTCAGCTGGCGGAGCTGGCGGCGGACGCAGAGTCCCGTCGGGGCTACATGCTGCGCCGGGCCCAGCTGTTGGAGCTCGCGGGGAGCGTGGCCGAGTCGCTCATGGCCTACCGCGGGCTGCTGGAGCTGTTGCCAGGAGATCCGCAGGCCATCGCGGGCCTGGAGCGCCTGTTCGCGCAGGAGGGGCAGCGGCTGGATGCCGCCCGCCTGCTGGAGCCCGTCTACCGGAGTGTCAACGACACCCGGAAGCTGGTGGAGGTGCTGGAGGTGCTCCTGTCCTCGGCACCGCCGGAGCAGCGGCTGGAGCGCATTCAGGAGATCGCCATCCTGCGTGAGGCGCTGGGGCAGACGTCACTAGCCTTCGCCTCGCGCCTGCGGGCCTTCAGTGAGTTCCCCCAGGCGCCCACGGTCCTCGAGGAGCTGGAGCGGCTCGCGGCCGACTCGGGCTCCTTCGAGGAGGTGGCGGGCGCCTATGAGGACCAGCTCGAGCGCGGCGTGCAGGAGCCCCTGGCGGGCGAGCTGTGGAAGCGGCTGGCGGCCATCTACGACGGGCGCCTGAAGCGCTACGATCTCGCCGTCCGAGCGCTGGAGGAGGTCAGCCGGCGCGACCCGTACAACAAGGAGGTGCTGGAGTCGATCGCCCGCATCCATCGGCGCACAGGCGCGCACCGCGATCTGGCGCTGGTCATGCGCAGGCAGGTGGCGGCGGAGACGAACGTCAGCCAGCAGATCAACCTGCTCTTCGAGCTGGGCCACCTGGCGGAGGAGGCGCTGTCGGACAAGGCGTTCGCCTCGCAGGTCTACCGGGCGATCCTGGAGCGCAAGCCGGAGAACGCCAACGCGCTCAAGCTGCTGGGCAAGGTGCTCACGGAGATGGAGCGCTGGCCGGAGCTGGCGCAGCACATCGAGCGGGAGATCCAGCTCGCGGACGAGCGCAACGCGGTCGAGGAGGCCTCGGATCTGCGCGTGCGCCTGGGACGGCTGAAGTTCACCCGTCTGGACGATCCGCGCGGAGCGCTGGATGTGTATCAGGCGGTGCTCGAGCGCCGGGCTGGTCACGCGGGAGCGGTGGGCGCGCTGGAGGAGATGGCGCGCTCGGAGAGCCCGCTGCGTGGCGCGGCGGCCAGCGCCCTGGAGCCGGTGTTCGCCGGCGTGGGAGATCACCTCAAGCAAGTGCAGATGCTGGAGGCGCGAGCCTCCGTGGAGACGGTGCCCCAGGAGCGCGCGGCGCTGCTGCGGCGCATCGCGGAGACGTACGCGGGGCCCATGGAGAACGCGGAGCTGGCGTTCGTGTACGCGGTGCGGGCCCTCGAGGAACTGCCGGACGACCCGCGCTCGCTCGAGCTGTGCGTCTCACTGGTAGAGCCAGCGGGGACGGCGGAGGAGCTGGTGGAGGTGCTCGGCGGCGTCGCGCCCAAGGCCGGCGATGCCGCGCGGGGTGAGCTCTACCGGGCGCTGGCGCGGATCCAGGCGCGCATGGGCGAGGACAATGAGGCGCTCGCCGCGTGGCGGAAGGTGCTGGAGGTGCGCCCCACGGACGAGGAGGCCATGGAGAGCGTGAGCCGCCTGCTGACCTCCGAGGGCAAGCCGGCGGAGCTGCTGGAGGTGCTGCGCCGCCAGCTCGCGATGGCCGAGGATCCAGATCGCCGCGCGATGGTGCTCTTCCAGATCGGCGTGCTGCAGGAGGATCAGCTCAAGGACAACCTCGGGGCGCTCGCCACGTTCCGCCGGCTGCTGGAGCTCAAGCCGGATGACGCCTCGGCGCTGGCGCGCATGGAGAGCCTCTGCCAGAAGCAGGAGCGGTGGCCGGAGCTGGCGGACGTGCTCGCCAAGCGCATCAAGCTGATGCCGCCGGAGCAGGCTCTGGAGCTGAAATACCGGCTGGCCGCTGTGCGCGAGGTGAAGCTGCTGGACAAGACGGGCGCGCTGGCGCTCTACGGCGAGGTGCTCTCGCTGCAGCCAAACCATGCGGGCGCGGTGTCGCGCATGGAGGCATGGGTGACCCGCGAGCCGCAGAACCTGCTCGCGGTGGAGACGTTGCTGAAGGCCCTGCGGGCCAGCGGCGACATCACCAAGCTGGCGCAGTACATCGAGATCCGCGTGGGCGCGTCCACGGATGCCTTCGAGAAGAAGGCGCTGCTGGGCGAGCTGGCCACGCTGCGTGAGACGCAGGGCGAGGCGGAGCTGGCCTTCCTGGCGCTCTTCCGGGCCTTCAAGGAGGATCCGAACGACGCCGAGCTGCGCCACAGGCTGGAGAGCGCGACCGACGCCTCCAGCACGTATGACGAGCTGGTGTCGGCCTACGAGGAGGCCTTGCCGCGCATCGCCGAGGCGGCGGATGCGGCCGAGGTCTGCCTCAAGCTGGGCCAGGTGCTGGAGACGCGGCTGCGGGAGCCTGAGCGCGCCATCACCTACTACGAGCGTGCGCGCAGCCTGCACCCGGCTTCGCAGGAGAAGTCGCTGCTGGCATTGGATCGGCTCTACGTGGAGTTGGAGGCGTGGCCCGAGCTGTCTGGCGTGCTGGAGCAGCTGGCCACGGGCGCCACGGTGCCGGCGGACAAGGTGGGCTTCCTGTTCCGCCTGGGGCAGCTCTGCCAGGAGCGGCTGGACAGCCTGGACCGGGCAGCCTCGGCCTACGAGCAGATCCTGACGATCGATCCGGGGCACCTGGCGTCCGCGCGGCTGCTGGAGGGCCTGTATGAGGCGGCGGGCGCGTCCGACAAGCTGTACGCCATCCTGCAACACGAGCTGGAGCGTGTCTCTGGGGCGGAGAAGGAGCGTGTCCTCAGCAAGATGGCGCAGGTGTCGGCCGAGGGGCTGGAGGATCTGGGCCGCTCCATCGAGCTGTACCGCGAGCTGCTCGCGAAGAACCCGCGCAACGACCAGGCCTTCACGGCGCTGGAGGGGCTGTTGGAGCGCGCGGGCAGGCCGGAGGAGCTGCGCACGTTGCTGGCCGACCGGCTGGCACAGACGCTGGATCCGCGCGAGGTGGTGCGCCTCAACGAGCGGCTGGGCCGGGTGGTGTACCGGCTGCTGAAGCAGCCCGAGGCCTCGGTGCCATACTTCAAGGCCGCGCTTGATCGCGATCCGCGTCACCGGGGTGTGCTGGACACGCTGCGCGAGGTGTACGAGGAGACGGCTCAGCGCGAGGAGCTGGTGGCGGTGCTGCGCCGGCTCGTGCCGCTGCAGGAGTCCTCGGAGGGCGTGAAGGCGCTGCGTCTGCGCCTGGCCGAGGTGCTGGCCGAGATGAGCCGCCGCGAGGAGGCGCTGGACGCCGCTCGCCGGGCCCTGGAGGTGGAGCCGCACACGGTGCAGGACCTCGACCGGGTCTACGCGCTCTTCGTCTCGCTGCGGGCCTACAACGACGCTGTCCGCGCGCTGGAGCTGAAGGTGCAGGTGCACCTGGCCGCCGAGGAGCGCGAGCAGGCGGTGGCGGCGTACGTCGCGGTGGCGGACCTGTGGGAGGGCCCGGGCGGCAAGCCCGAGCTGTCCGCAGGAGCCCTGGAGAAGGTGCTGGAGCTGGATCCGGCCAACCGGAGTGCCTTCGAGCGGGTGTCCACGCTGTACCGGAACCACAACGACTGGCGCGCCTACGCCGGAGTGGTGGACCGCTACATGCCCCACCTCGTCACGGACGAGGAGAAGCTCACCTGGCTGCGCGAGCTAGCGCGGGTGCAGGAGGAGCGGCTCGGGCAGAAGGATGTGGCGTTCCTGGCGATGTGCCGCGCGCTGCAGATCGACGCGGCGGACGACACGATCCGCGAGCAGGTGGAGCGGCTGGCGAACGAGACGGGCTCCCACGAGGAGCTGGCCGCGGTCTACGAGGAGGTGGCGGACTCGCTGCCGAAGGGCCCGCTGGCCGAGCGGCTCTACGCCACGCTCGCGCGCGTGCACAACGAGCGGCTGGACGATGCGGCCGCGGCGGAGGCGGCGTTCCGGAAGATCCTCGAGTTCGATCCGACCAACGCCACGGCGCTCGAAGGCCTGGCGGGGATGTTCCAGAAGCGCGGCCGGGATCGTGAGTACGTGGTGGCCCTGGAGCAGCAGCTGGAGGCCGCCGCGTCCATCGAGGGCCGCAAGGCGATCCTCAGGGAGATCGCCCGCGTCTATGACGAGCGCGTCGGCGATCCGCAGGAGGCCGCCACGGCGCTGCTGCGAGCGCTGGAGCTCGAGCCGGACGTGGAGACGCTGGACGTTCTGGCCACGCTCTACCGCCGCCAGAACGCGCACTCGGACGTTGCTGCCACGCTCGTGCGCAAGCGCGACCTGATGGGCACGCCCGAGGAGCGCTCGGGCATTCAGGCGGAGGTGGCCGGCGTCTACGAGCGTGACATCGGGGACGATGAGGCCGCGGTGGTGGCCTACCGGCAGGCGCTGGAGTTCAACCCGGAGAACCGCGAGGCGCTGGAGTCACTGGAGCGGCTGCACACCAAGCTGGACCAGCCGGCGGAGCTGCTGGCGGTGTACGAGCGCATGCTGGAGCTGAGCACGGACTACCGCGAGCGGGTCCGTGTGCTCTTCCGCAGCGCGGGCATCTGGGAGGACAAGTACCAGAACCCCGCCAACGCGGATCAGTGCGTTGAGGCCATCCTGGCCATCGATCCGACGAACCTGCAGGCCATCAAGACGCTGATCCGCCTGCGGCGCACTCAGGAGCGCTGGGAGGATCTGATCGCCGCCTACGAGCGGCAGCTCGCGCTGGTGACGGAGCCGCAGGAGCAGGCCGAGCTGTACGTGGACATGGGCACCGTCTACCACCAACAGCTCAAGGCGGTGGATCGTGCGGTGGACAGCTACGGGTACGCGCTGCAGGCGGACCCTTCGTGCCGGCCGGCGATGCACGCCCTGGGCAACCTCTACGAGCGCAGCGGCAACTGGCCCTTCGCGCTGGAGATGCTGCAGCGCGAGGCGCAGGTGGTGGGCCAGTCGCAGGAGGCGGTGGAGCTGTTCCACCGCATGGGCAAGATCAACGAGGACATGTTGATGGACACGGGTAGCGCGAAGTCCAGCTACCAGCAGGCGCTCGCGATCGACCCGGGGTACCTGCCCAGCATCCGCGCTCTCAAGGGCATCCAGGAGCAGGAGCAGGACTGGGGCGGTTACGAGCAGACACTGCTCCAGGAGGCCCAGAGCTCGGAGGATCCGCAGGCCAAGGCTCGGGCGCTGCTGGACGTGGCGAAGTACCACTCGGAGACGCGGCAGGACAAAGACACGGCCACGCACTACTACGAGGAGGCCCTCAAGCACGTCCCGGACAGCCTCGAGGCGGCGCGCCCGCTCGCGGATGTCTACATCGCGCGAGAGGACTGGACCCTCGGCGAGAAGATGCTGGACATCGTCGTCCGGAAGATGGCGGAGAAGGCCATCGCGGAGAAGGACGGCGCGCTGACGGTGGAGCTGTCGCGGCAGCTCTATCGGCTTGGCTACGTGGTGGAGAAGCTGGGCAAGCGCGAGAAGGCGCTGGATGCGTACGAGAAGTCCTACGGCCTGGACGCGAGGTACCTGGCTAACTTGGAGAGCTTCGGCAACCTGCTCGTGCAGGCGAAGCGCTATGACGACGCGCTGAAGGTCTTCCAGGCCATCCTCATCCACCACCGCGAGAGCCTGACGGACCTGGAGGTGGTGGAGGTCTACTGGCAGCTCGGTGACGTGCTGGCCGCGCTGGGCCAGGCGGATCGCGCGCAGAACCACTTCGAGAAGGCGCTGGCCATCGATCCGGGGCACGAGCCGTCGCTGCGGGCCCTGGTGACGTTGATGGACAAGGCGGGCCAGTACGAGAAGTCCGCCGAGCTGCGCCAGCAGCTCGTCAACGTGCTGGACGGTGAGGCCAAGGCGAAGGTCTTCCTGGAGCTGGGTCAGATCGCACGGGACAAGCTGAAGGACCCGTACATGGCCATCGACTCCTTCGGAGGCGCGCTCAAGGAGCAGCCGGATGCGCTGGAGGTGATGGACTCGCTCTACGTGCTGCTGCGCGAGACGCGCCAGGGGCACAAGGCTGCGGAGATCCTGCAGCGGATGCTGGCGCTGCCGGCGCTGACGGCCGAGCCGCACAAGGCCAAGCGGGTGTGGTTCGCGCTGGCGGAGATCCGCCGCGACGAGCTGAAGGACGTCGACGGAGCCGCCGAGGCCTTCAACAAGGCGCTGGATCTGGATCACCGCTTCGTGGAGGCCTTCAGCGCACTGGAGGCCATGCTGGGCGAGGCCACCCAGTGGAAGGCGCTGGAGGACAACTACGCGCGGATGCTGTCACGCATCCCGAAGACGCCGGACACCCACGTGGCGCGCATGGCGCTGTGGCGGGCGCTGGGCGACCTCTACCTCAAGGTGCTGAAGAACAACGAGGGAGCGGTGGCGGCGTACGGCGTGGTGGCCAAGGGCCTGCCGGACGACGCGGCCGTGCAGGAGACGTTCGCGGAGGTGGCCGGGCAGATGCAGGGCAAGGAGGAGGAGGCCATCGCCGCGCTCCGCCGCGCTCTGCCGAACACGGACGATCCGCGCAAGGTGTGCGGCCAGCTCGTGCGCTTGATGGCGCTGCGCAAGGACTACGACGGCGCGTGGCTGTCCGCGCAGGTGGTGGCGGGGCTCATCGGCGATGCGGGGGATGACGAGAAGGAGATCCTCACGAAGCTGGGGCCCTACGCCAAGCGCAAGGAGGTGGCGCAGCGCGCGCTGACAGATCGGCTCTGGCAGTCGCACCTGTTCCACCCGAAGGTGCGCACGCCGCTCTCCGAGCTGCTGGGGATCCTCTTCGAGCAGGTGGGGCACCTGTACGCGGTGCCCTTCCAGCAGTACCAGATCGTGCCGAAGAAGCACCGCATCGACGTGGGGACGGCGCAGGAGTACCACGTCCACCACTACCGGTACGTGGCGCGGCTGATGGGCATGGAGGCGGTGGAGCTGTACTCGCCGTTCCTCGTGGCCACCCGCGAGCGCCTGAGCCGCCGCACCAACGAGCCGGCGCCCGAGCCGATGATCAACGTAGAGCTGCTCCAGACGCACCCCGCTTGCGTGCGCGTGGGCGGCAAGTTCTTCGCGGAGCAGGGGCAGAAGGAAGTCTATTACCTGCTGGGCCGCACGCTCGCGCTGGCGCGTCCTGAGCTCGCCTTCAGCCAGCGGCTCGCGCCGGATCGGCTCGAGGCGCTGCTGCAGGCGGCGCTCAGCCTGGTGGTGGGGCAGATCCGCCCGACGGCGGATCCTCGCCACTTCGCGGAGGCGCGGCAACTGCTGGAGAAGAACCTCAGCGAGCCGGTCCGGGCGGCGCTGGCGAAGGTGGCGCGCGCCTATCTGCCTACGGCCACTCCGACGGACGTGCGCACCTGGCTGGTGGGCGTGGAGCTCACGGCGGCGCGCGCGGGCTTGTTCGCCGCAGGCGAGATGGAGCCGGTCAAGCGCATGGTCACGGGGGAGACGGGCTCCACCTACCGCGTCATGCCTCGCGACAAGCTACGGGATCTACTGGTGTTTGCGACATCCGAGGACCTGCATGATCTGCGTGTCGCCGTAGGGACGCACGTGGAGGTGCAGGTGAGGAAGTAGAGGTTAGATCTCGGGTCAAGGTTGATCCGTTGAAAGGTAGCCGGGCGGTCTGGGGACGCATCCTTGACCCCCCCGGGTAGCACCTCTACGATTTTGGCGGGATTTCTTCCGTCTTTTCTGAGACTTGCGGGGAACGATGCGCTTCGTCTGCGACAGCTGCCGCGCGCAGTACATGATTAGCGACGACAAGATTGGCGCGAAGGGCGTCAAGATTCGTTGCAAGAAGTGCGGCCACGTCATCGTGGTGCGTCCTACTGGTGCCGCGGCACCAAAGGACGAGGGATCGTCGGCGGCCTCTGCACCTGAGGCAGCTGCGGACTCAAGCAATGGAGCGAATGGCTCTGCTGCTGCGGGGATGGCCTCGCTGGGCAACCCTCTCGAGGGTGGGCTCTTCACGGGCGTCGAGGAGGACGAGATCGGAGCGGTCTTCGATCAGGTCCTCAACTCGGGCTCGCAGAAGATCCCTGGTGGGGAGCCGGCGAGTGAGCCGGCTCGCGAGAGCAAGCCAGCCACACCGGAGGCCGTGCGCAAGCTGGCAGCGGCCGAGGAGGAGCAGGAGGAGCCGAAGGCAGCGCCGCCTGCGAACGACTGGTACGTCGCCATCGAAGAGAAGCAGGTGGGGCCGCTCACCGTCGACAAGATCAAGGAGCACTGGGATCGCGGCGAGGTAGGGCCAGATAGCCTGTGCTGGCGTGCGGGCTTCAGTGACTGGATCCCGCTCTCCGAGGCGACGGAGCTGGCCTCGGTGCTCGCGCCTCGTCCAGCCAAGCCGGTGATCGTTGCGCCTGCGGCAGTGGCCGTGCCGGTCGCGTCGACGCCTGAGCCGGTGGAGTCCGCCTTCAGCGCGGGGGCGTCGGCGAAGAACAACCGTCCCGAGATTCCCGCGGCTCCGGCGCTGGGCAAGGAGCCGACGTCGTCGGGCTGGAAGCCTTCGGCCGCGAGCGTGCTCGCCTCGCTGGTGAAGGAGGAGAACGAGGCGCTGGCCAAGCCGCCTGCGAAGCCTGCGGCGGAGGAGAAGCCGGCGGCGCCGGGGCTGCTCGATCTGCCGCCTCCGGAGCCCGCGCTGGCGCCTGCCGCGCGTGCAGCGCCGATGCTGGCTGCGGCTGCAGCCGAGCCGATGCGTGCACCGCAGCCTGCGGCCATGCCGTACGCGCCTGTCGCGCCCGCGCCCGCGTATGCGCAGCCGGCGCCGGCGTACGCTCAGCCAGCCTATGCGCCAGC
>Ga0247825_10000663_pt1 | contig 22005 bp, 21 predicted proteins | sample 13C_Vanillin_Day_FD_194413 | JGI IMG/M metagenome (GOLD analysis project Ga0247825, IMG submission 194413) | Soil microbial communities from agricultural site in Penn Yan, New York, United States - 13C_Vanillin_Day48 | ecosystem: Environmental > Terrestrial > Soil > Agricultural land | place...
GTACCCGCATGAGGAAGTCCTGCTCGGGCGTGGTGGCGCGCTGCAGGAGCTCGCCGAGCAGTGTTTGCCTCGTGCCGGCCGATCCCGCCCCAGTGGTGCCGGCAATGCGCGCAAATGTCTCGTCGATGTCCGCGAGGGTCAGTGTCGCAGCTTGTGCACCGATGCGCGGCCTGGCCGCCCAGATCGTCGCCGGCCCAAGCCCAATGCGCCCTTGTCGCAACTCGCCGGAGAGAAGCGGGATGGCGATATCGACGTCAGCCGGCGTCAGTCGGCGGAGAAGACCAGCGAGCAGGCCAATCTTCGTCAGACGACCGCTGGCACTGGCGACGTCACTGCTGGTCCGAACGATTTCGTCGAGGAGCATGAAGTACAGGCGGCGGTCGTTTCTGTATAGTACGCTTCGCGAGGGAACATGGCCGACGGAACCGATGACGCGCTCGAGCCGGGACCAGAGCTGCAGCACACGGTCCGCTCGGGTCCATCGATGGTCGTTGGTATCGGCGCCTCAGCAGGCGGCATCAAGGCGCTCGGTCAGTTCTTCGCCCACGTTCCACCCCGCACGCCGATCGCGTACGTCGTCATCCTCCATCTCTCCCCGGATCACGACAGCCAGCTTGCCGAGGTCCTGCAGATGTCGGCGTCGATGCCGGTTGTGCAGGTGCGCGAGACGATGACGCTCGAGCCGGCGCACGTGTACGTGATTCCGCCCAACCGGACGCTGGAAGCCCGCGATGGGACGTTGCGCTTGTCCCCGATGCGCAGCGTCGAAGAACGGCGCGCGCCCGTCGACCTGTTTTTCCGCACGCTGGCTGACGCATATGGGCCGCGCGCGGCGGCCGTGGTGCTGTCCGGTACGGGGCCGAATGGCTCGAGTGGCCTGAAGCGGGTCAAGGAACACGGCGGCCTGACGATCGCTCAAGACACGGACGAAGCCGACTACGGCGACATGCCTCGCAACTCGATCGCCACGGGCCTTGTGGATTTCGTGCTGCCGGTCGCAGATATTCCGGAGCGACTCCTCGCCTACCACGAGCAGATCGAGCGTGCCGACATCCTCCTGGGCGATCCGTTCGGTGTCGAGCCGCCGCGCGACACGACGACGGTCGATGCGCTCCAGGCAGCACGGGACTGGAGCGAGGTCCTGCGAATGCTGCGTCTACGCACCGGTCAGGATTTTTCGAACTACAAGCCTCCCACACTGCGCCGCCGCGTCGAACGCCGGGTCAACGTGCGCGGCCTGGCGACGCTGGCGGAGTACGTGCGTTTGCTCCGCGAGGATCCCGAGGAGCCGGCGGCGCTGATGAGGGAGCTCCTCATCAGTGTCACGAATTTCTTCCGGGATCGCGAAGCCTTTGCCGCGCTCGAGAACCGCGTGATTCCGTTGCTGTTCGAGCGCAAGCGCGGCGGTGATCAGGTGCGGGTGTGGTCCGCCGGGTGTGCGACAGGGGAGGAGGCGTACTCGCTGGCCATCCTGCTGGCCGAACATTCTGCGTCGCTCATCGACGGGCCCGGCGTTCAGATCTTCGCCACCGATCTGGACGACGCCGCACTCGCGCACGCCCGCGAGGGGGTGTACACGGGCGCTGAAGTCGCGGACATCAGCCCCGAGCGGCTGCAGCGGTTCTTCCAACAGGGGAGCCATGGGCATCGCGTGCGTCGTGAATTGCGCGAGATGATCCTCTTCGCACGCCACAATGTCCTCCGCGATCCTCCGTTCTCCCATCTCGATCTGATTGCGTGCCGCAACCTCCTCATCTACCTGAACAAGCCGGCGCAGGATCGCCTGATTGAAACGTTTCACTTTTCCCTGCGCCCGGGCGGGTTTCTGTTTATGGGCACCTCCGAGTCCGCCGATGGTCATCTCGACCTGTTCCGGCAGCTCGACAAGAGTTCGCACGTGTTCGAGAGCCGAACGGTGTCGCCGCGTCTGTCGCTGCCGATCGCCGAACGTTCCCTGTCCTCGATACCCGGATTCCACCACGTGCCGGAACCCCGACTGCCGCGCGAACTGATGTCGAGCGGCGAGCTTCACCTGCGGCTGCTCGAAGAGTACGGCCCGCCGTCATTCGTGGTGAACGAGGATCACGCGCTGATCCATGCGTCACCTCAGGCGACCAGATTCCTGCAGATGCCGCCGGGCGAGCCGTCGCGCGACATTCTGCGCGTTGTCATTCCCGAGCTGCGGGCGGATTTGCGCACGGCGTTGTACCTCGCTGCCCAGCAGCGGGCACCGGTGGACGTAGGCGGCGTCAAGCTGAATGCCCCCGGCAATCAGCAGTTGACGATCCATGTCAAACCGTCGCTGCGCGACGACGACCCCCATCCGGGGTATTTCCTGGTGCTCCTTCGCGAAGACCCGCAGGCCGCACCGCAGGATGACGGTGATCGGTCATTGCACCTGCGGAGTCCGGCTGAACCGGAGTCTCGCCGGCTCGAGGACGAAATCCACAGCCTCAGATCGCAGCTGCGCCTGACGTCCGAGAAGTACGAGACGCAGGCTGAAGAGGCGCGCGCCGCCAACGAGGAGCTGCAGGCGATCAATGAGGAGCTTCGGTCGGCCGCGGAAGAACTCGAGACGAGCAAGGAAGAGCTGCAGTCGCTGAACGAGGAGCTGACGACCGTCAACCAGGAGCTGAAGATCAAGATCGACGAGCTCGGTCTGACCAACAACGACTTGCAGAACCTGATCAACTCGACGGACATCGGCACGATCTTTCTCGATCGGCAGCTGCGGGTGAAGTTATCCACGCCGTCGGCGCAGGAGATCTTCAACCTCCTGCCGACCGATGTCGGGCGCAAGCTGTCGGACATCACCAGCCGACTGCAGTTCGACGTCCTGCAGGACGACATCGTGCAGGTGCTCGACAGGCTGCAGACCGTCGAGCGGCAGGTGCAGACGCGAGAAGGCCGCCAGTTCATCATGCGCATCCTGCCGTATCGGACGCTGGACGATCGCATCGACGGAGTGTCGCTGACATTCCACGACGTCACCGAGTGGCGGCTGGCCGAACTACGGGTCCGCGCCAGCGAGGAGCGGCTGCGCTTTCTGGTCGAAGGAGCGCTGGACTTCGCCATTTTCACGATGAACGACGACGGCCGCATCGACTCGTGGAACCCCGGCGCCGAGCGGATGTTTGGATATCGCGCGGACGAGATCATCGGCCAGGACGCCGCCGTCCTGTTCACGCCGGAGGATCGTGAACAGGGTGTCCCGCAGCACGAGTTCGAGACCGCCCGCATGACCGGTCGGGCCAGCGACGAGCGGTGGCATGTCCGCAAGGATGGCACGCGCCTCTATTGCAGCGGGGTCATGACGCGACTGGGCGAGGGCACGAATCTGGGTTTTGCGAAAATCGTTCGCGACCTGACGTCGCAGCGCGAGGCGGAGACCACGCTGCAGCGGTCTCACGATCAGCTCGAGGTTCGAGTCGGCGAACGTACCGCGGAGCTGCAGGCTGAGGCCGGGCGGCGTGCCGATGCCCAGGAGCACGTGACTCTGCTGCGCGCCCTCGTCACGGCGCAGGAGGACGAGCGCGCGCGGATTGCGCGCGACCTGCACGATCAACTGGGTCAGCAGATCACGGCGCTCCGGCTGGCCCTGGAACACCATCGTGAGTCCCATCCTGTGGGCGGTCAGGCTGACGACCTGGACAAGGCGCTGGCGCTCGCCCGGAACATCGACTCCGAGGTCGACTTCCTCGCCTGGGAACTGCGTCCAGCCGCGCTCGATGATCTGGGGCTCTCTGCTGTGCTGCCTCGGTTCCTGAACGAATGGTCGGCGCATTACGGCGTGAAAATGAACTTCCAGGCAACGGGCACCGTGCCGCCCCGGCTGTCGCCCGAGGCGGAGACGACGTTCTACCGGATCACGCAGGAAGCACTGACCAACGTCGTCAAGCATGCGCATGCCACGAGAGTGGACGTCGTGCTCGAAGGGCAGGGTACGCGCGTCACGCTCGTCATCGAAGACGATGGTATCGGGTTCGAGCCGTCGGCGGTCGACAAGGCGACCGGCATTGGCCTGCTCGGCATGCACGAGCGCGCCGCGCTGGTTGGCGCCACACTCCAGGTGGAATCGGCGACGGGCAAAGGGACGACGATCTACCTGCGATGTCCGGTGATGCCGTCAACATAGGTGTCAATTGGCCAAGATTCGCGTGCTGCTCGCCGACGATCACGAGACTGTCCGTCACGGGCTCAAGCTCCTCATCAACGGCCAGCACGATATGGAGGTCATTGGCGAAGCCGGCGACGGGCGCGCGGCGGTGGAGCGCGCCGGCAGCCTGAAGCCGAACGTGGCGGTCGTCGACGTCTCGATGCCGGAGATGAACGGTCTCGCCGCGACCAAGGCGATTCGCGAATCGGCTCCGGGCACGGCCGTTGTCGCGCTGACCCGCTACGACGACGAGGCCTATGTGCAAGAGCTGTTGAGTGCCGGTGCGCTCGGCTACGTGCTGAAACAGAGTCCGTCGGCCGAGCTCGTGGACGCGGTTCGCGCTGCGGCTTCCGGTCAGCGTTACCTCGACCGCCACCTGGTCGCGAGAGCTGCGGGCACCATGCTGAGCTCCCGACGCCGAGCCGCACCGCCGGCGATTACCGATCGCGAGACGGAAGTGCTGCGGCTGATGGCCGTCGGCCACAGCAACAAGGAGATTGCAGGAACGCTGGATTTGAGCGTCAAAACCGTCGAAGTGCACAAAGCAAACGCGATGCGGAAGCTGGGGTTGACGGGCCGGACCGACGTCGTCCGTTACGCGTTACTGCAGGGCTGGCTCCGCGATCCTTAGGGCAATCGGGAGCGATAAGGGATTTCCCTGATTCAACTCTGTGCCGAAGGGTGGCATTAATGAACCGCTATGCTGCCACCTCGTGCCTACGCCGAACCTCTTCCTGCGTTTTCCTCGAACGTACGCGCCCATCCAGCTCCGACCGACTCACGGCCGCCGCTGATTGTCGCGGTTGCTGCGGACGACCTGGAACGTTTCCCCGCTTTCCCCTACGCGCGGTTCGTTGCCCGGACGACCACGGAAGCCCTTCGTCTGATCGAACGCTGGCGGCCGCGCGTGATTGCGGTGGACTGGGACCTCGACGAGTTCGATCACTCCGCGATCTGTGGTGCCGCGCGTCAAGCGGCTCCGGTGGGGATTCTCGCGCTGATGAGAGGACCCGATCGCGCGGCGTCGGCGCTGAAAGCCGGCTGCCACGCGATCCTGTTGAAGCCGATCACGGTGAACCTGGTTGCGGCGCGGCTCGGCCGCCTGTGCCGTGAGATGCCGGCAGCCGCGGCTGCCAGCCGCCTCGGCGCCACGCTGCAGCAATGGGGGACGAACCGGACCTGGCCGGAAGTGAAATGCCCGAAGTGCACTCACGGCAACGCCGTGTGCTTCGAGTACTCGAGCCACCGCCGCTCGTGGTACGCGTGCCTGGCGTGTGAGCACGCGTGGCTGGGCGCACGACGCGAATAGACGAAAGGCGCCTTTGAAAGGGCGCCCTACGGCATCTCACCCTTCGACGAGATCGTAGGGCACCCCTTCAGGGGTGCCCATTCGAGTGCTAACTAACCCTTCTTCGCGACCTTCAGCTCGCCGAGCTTGGCGATCATGTCTTCCGCCGACGTGGCGGGACGGACCGCGGTGTCGATCGCGACGACCTTGCCGCTCTTGTCGATGTAGAACGTCCAGCGGTTCGCCATCTGTCCGTTCGCCATCAGCACGCCGTACTTCGTCGCCACTTCCTTGCTCGGGTCGCTGAGGAGCGGGAAGTCGGCTTCCTTCTTCTCCACGACCGTCGCCGCTCCGCCACCCCGGCCCTGTAGCGTGACGCTGGTCGCCTTGGCGAACTTGGTGTTCTCCTCGACGTTGTCGGTGCTGGCCATGAAATAGGCGACGTCGTACTGCTTGATCTTGTCGCCGTTCTCCGCCAGCGACTTGCACTCGATCGTGCAGCCCTGCGTGAACGCCCGCGGGAACCAGGCGATGACGACCGCCTGCTTGCCACGGTAGTCGGACAGCTTGTGTGTCTTACCGTCGGTTCCGGGCAGCGTGAAGTCGGGCGCCATGTCGCCGACCTTCACGACCGTCGGCACCGCCGGCGCCGCGTTCGGCGGCCCCTGCGCCACGACGGCTCCAACCGCCAGGCTGGCGACCAGCCCCATCGTCAAAAGTGCGCGCATCAACTCCTCCTCGATAGCGGGGTTTCCCCGCGTCTCACGTGAAACGAGGAGTATACCTTCAACTACACGGGGATCTTGGCGGCGGCAGCCCGGCTGAGCGGCGGACAGCGGTGAGGAATTCGTTCAGCGACCCCTCGGCGCTTTTGCGGCCCAGGCGGCGCGCGATCGGTTCCAGCCAGAAGCCGGTCATCGGCGGATATCCGCGGCTCAAGCCGAGCGTTTCCATGACCACGGATACGCCGTCGGGGTGCTGAGTGAACAAGGTCAGCGTGTGTGCCCGCCACAGGTAGCCGCTGTCGCGGCCGGCGGGGCGGAGCGATTCGTTCGATCGTCCCGCGTTGTTGACCTGCCGGATCTCGTCCGACTTCGACAGAGCGGAGATGGCGCCGTCAGTCAGCGTGCGGTACTCGACCGTCGAGCGAACGTCCAGCACGGCTTCGACGCCGAGTCCGCCCTCCTCGAGCCGAAACTGGACGCGATAGATATCGCCCTGCTGCGACAGCACCTTCGCCGACTTCACGTTCTCGTACACCTTGCTGTACGACGGATAGTCGCGGGCAACATCGGCGGCCTGTCGCAGCGTTGCGCCCTTCACGAACGCAGTTGCCATCCAGTTGTGGATCAGCCCGTCGGGCACGTTGAGGATTCCGTCGCCGCTGGCCGCGCGCGCGGTCATGACCCCATCGCAGCGGCGGGATTCACGCGCCAGCTTCTGCGCGCGCGAGACGAATTCCCGCACCGCCTGCGCCGAATGCTTCTCGTACGCCTGTTCTGTGGGCGGCTTCAGATCGGCCGCGCGCGACGTTACCGGCGCCAGACAGAAGGCGGCAGAGAGCCAGGCGATGGTCGATCGGACGCCGCTCGTCACTGCCGCCGATGATACCGTTGCCACACCTATGGAAGGTGCAAAGCGCCGCCACGTCGGCTCATCCCGACGTAGGGTCCGCCTTTAGGCGGACCGTCCATCAGCCTTAGGCGGACCGTTACGTAGTGTCCGCCTTTAGGCGGACCGTCCATCAGGCGGACCAGATAGAATCCTGCGTTCAATGTCGGGCGACGAAGTATTCATGCTGATCGCCAGCGCGATCGTGGCGCTGGTGTCGTGGGGGGCCTGGTACATCAAGCCGGCCTTGGTCCAGGGCGTCCGCCGGCGTCCGCCGGCCTGGCGCCTGCTGCGGCTGACCCCGCTGCTCGCCGCGGCGCTGCTGTGGGCCGTCCTGCGTAATGCGGCGTCGTTCGACGTGCGCGACGATCCCCGGTACCTGACGTTCTATCTGGTGCTCGGTGCGGCCTGGGTCGGGGTGTGGATTCGCTGGCTCGCAGTGACTGGCATTAGTACGCGCGACGACGTGGTGGAGCGGTCCAACGGCAGCGCGGCGCTGGCCGTGACCGGCGCGCTGTTCGGCATCACGCTGGCGTACGCCGGCGGTAACGTCGGCAATGGCCCCGGCTGGTGGGTGGTGGTGTTCTCGGCGGCACTGGCAACGCTCGCGCTGTTCGGCGCGTGGATCCTGCTCGAGACCCTCACCGGCGTGTCCGACATCGTCACCGTCGATCGCGATCCGTCGGCTGGATTCCGGCTTGGCGGATTTCTGATCGCGTGCGGGTTGATTCTCGGGCGGAGTGTGGCAGGCGACTGGGTCTCGGCCGAAGCGACGGTTCGCGACTTCGCGGCCGCCGCGTGGCCGGTGATTGTGCTGGTGATCGCCGCGGCGATTGTCGAACGGGTCGCGCGGCCCACGCCGGAGACTCCGCGGCCGTCGCTCGTCGCCTACGGGTTCATTCCCTCGGTCTTCTACGTTGCCGGTGCCGTGTATCAGGTCATGCGTTTGGGACCGGCGTGACCGGACTCCTCTCGCATCCGTTCCGCGCGGTCGAGCCGTTTCCGCATCCCGTCGCCGCGGTGATCCGCCGCCGGGCGATCTTCGAGTGCTGCAAATGGGATCCGCAGGTGGAGGACGTGGCGACGATTGCTGATGCGCCGATCGTCCTCGATCCGGAGGACTGGCGCCATCTCGTCGTCAGCGCCGAACGGCTTGCCGCCGAAGTCGTGGCGGCTGAGGAAGAACTTCGCCACCGGCCGGAGCTGCATCACACGCTCGGCCTGCCATGGACGGTCCGCCGCCTGTTCAGGCGCTCGTCCGGGCACGCATTCAGCGCGGCGCCGAGATTGATCCGCTTCGACTTCCATCACACGGACGCGGGATGGCGTATCTCCGAAGCCAACACGGATGTTCCCGGTGGGCTGAATGAAGCGTCCGGCCTGCCGCGGCTTGTCGCGCCGTATGTGCCCGACGCGCAATCCGCCGGCGACGTCGCCGGCTGTTACGCCGGGGCCGCACTGGCTGCGCTTCCCGCGGGCGCGCACGTCGCGCTGATGCATGCGACCGCGTATTCAGACGACCGGCAGGTGATGACATACATGGCCGGCTGCCTGCAGCAGCGCGGGGCGCGCGTGTCGCTCGTCAGCCCGGCGCATCTCCGCTGGCGGGGAGGACGCGCCGCGCTCGACACGGCGTGGAGCGCGGACGCTGTGGATGCCGTGCTGCGCTTCTACCCGGCCGAGTGGATGTACAACCTGCCTCGCGCCTGCGGCTGGCCGGCGTACTTCGAACCGACATCGACGCCCGTGAGCAATCCGGCACGTGCGCTGCTGACGCAGACCAAACGGTTTCCGCTGACGTGGGATGCGCTGCGGACTGCACTGCCGTCCTGGCAGGCCCTTCTTCCCGAGACTCGCGATCCGCGTGAGGTTCAGTGGCAGGGAAGCGACGAGTGGGTACTGAAGCCGGCGCTCGGTCGTGTCGGCGAGGACGTGCTGATCGCGGGAGTGACGCCGGCAAACGACGTCAGGCGCATCGCCCGCGATGTGCGCCGGCACCCCTCGCACTGGATCGCGCAGCGCCGTTTCGCGGCGACGCCGATGCGCGTGGGTGAAAGGGATGTCTATCCGAGCATAGGCGTGTATACGGTAAACGGCCGCGTTGCCGGCGCGTACGGACGGATCGCCGGGAAACCGTTGATCGATGCCCGTGCGCGGGATGCGGCGGTGCTGATCGGTGGAGTCCGGCTTCAGCCGGATTTACGTAGTGTCCGCCTTGAGGCGGACCTGAGTACGTAGTGTCCCCTTGAGGCGGACCTGAGTACGTAGTGTCCGCCTTTAGGCGGACCTGTTGCACATGACCAAAGAAGAGATCTTCAACGCGTGGGCGCCCGAGGGCGTCGAATGGTCCGCCTGGGCCAAACCGGTCCTCTTCGCGCAGTGGCCGGATACCGTGACACCGCCGGCGACGACGCCGGAGTGGGCGGAGCCGAACTACCTGTGGCTTCCACAGGCTGGCGGCCGCACGGCCATCGTCGTCGATCTCCCCGCCGTCGAATCGGTGCGCACGGGCATCGTGTTCGCGCGCCGCGGATACCGCCCGGTACCGCTCTTCAACACCAGCCACGGGCCGTCGCCGGTCATCGAGATCGCTCCGCTGGTGCTGGAGCTCGGTCGCGGTGCGCGTTTGCTGCAGGCGATCTCGCTCGCCGCCAACGCGCCGCCGGTCTTCCTCATCGACGCCAACCGAATGCAGCCGGCGGTGCCGCCGTCGCCAGGCAAGTTCGACAACCGGTGGGTCGTGTTCCCGCAGGATTTCCCGTCGGCGACGCTGCTGCGATCGCGCGGCGTCAGCGACGTGCTGGTCGTTCAGCACGGTGAACGGCCGCAGGAGGATCTCGCGCACGTGCTGCTGCGGTGGCAGCAGGGCGGCCTGCGCATCGTGGCTGCGTCGCCGGCGGAGACGGCGCCGCGCCAGCTCGCCGTGACACGCCCATCATGGTTTCGCCGTGCGTGGTATCGCGCCATCACGGCGGCCCGACTGCGTCGTAATAACGCCGGCGGCTTCGGGGCGGTAATTCCCGTTGCCACGGGCGGCGGTCACTACGGCTACGGTTGAGCGGACTCTTCTGCGCGAAACCCCGCCGGAGCCGCTTCTGGCGAAGGCGGGATGATTTGGGCGTAGACTGAGCGCACCCCGGGAGGCATCGATGCGAACGCTTGTCCTTGCGACTGCCCTGGTTGCCGCGCTGCCGGCTCTTGCCTCGGCGCAGAACACGCCGTGGGGCGATCCCGATCTCCAGGGAACCTGGTCGAACCAGACACCCATTCCGCTGGAGCGGCCGGCGCCGCTCGCCAACAAGCCGTTCTTCACGAAGCAGGAAGCGGACGAAGTCGAGAAGAACTCACTGGCGTCGATACTCAAAGTCGTCGCCGGCGGGATTCCCACGAGCGGCGAGCTGAACGAAATCTGGCTCGAAACCGGCAAGGGCAAGATCGGACGCAACCTGCGCACCTCGCTGATCGTTGATCCGCCGGACGGGAAGATTCCGTACACGAAGGAAGGCCGCGCGAGATGGGATGACACGCCGTCGCTCGAACGCGAGCTCATCGGCGTGAGGCCGCTTGGCGTCGACACACCGGCCGATCGGACGCTCGACGAGCGCTGCATCACGACCGGTGGGATGTATGTCCCGAACCCGTTCTACAACAACTACCATCAGATCGTGCAGGGGCCGGGCTACGTCGTGCTTCTCACCGAGATGATGCACGAGGCCCGCGTCGTTCCGCTCGACCGCCGGCCCCGTCTCGGCGCCGCCATCCGCCAGTGGCACGGCGACGCACGCGGGTGGTGGGAAGGACGGACGCTCGTCGTGGAAACAGCGAACTTCAACGACAAGCGATTGTTTCAGGGCGCGACGAAGGACCTGCGCCTCGTCGAGCGATTCACGCGGATCGACAACAACACCATCGACTACCGTCTGACGGTGACCGATCCGAATACGTACTCGACGCCATGGACGGTGGAGAACAATCTGTGGCGTACTGACGAACGGATGTACGAAGTCGCGTGCCATGAGGGCAACTACGGCCTGGCGAACATCCTGTCGGGCGCGCGTGCGCAGGAGAGGCGATAACCACTTATGCGGCTGTTTCGTTCGTCGATAGTCCTGGGATTGTTGTGTGCCGCCCACGCGGCTCATGCGCAGACGACGCCATGGGGCGACCCCGATCTGCAGGGCGTCTGGTCAAAGCAGACGCCCGTTCCGCTCGAACGCCCGGCGGCGATTGCCAACCAGCCGTTTTTCACGAAGCAGGAGGCGGCCGACCTCGAAAAGAACGCGCTCGCCGTGACGCTCAAGGGCGTTGCGGCGGGAATCCCGACGAGCGGCGAGTTCAACGAGATCTACCTGGAATCCGGGAAGGGGAGGGTTCACACCAATCTTCGTACGTCGCTTATCGTCGATCCGCCCGACGGCAAGATTCCTTTCACTCCCGAAGGCCGGGTCAGATGGCTGGCCACGCCGGATCTGTTAACGGAACGGATCACCGGCAACACGCTGACGGCGAACTCGTGGCATGACCGCGCGCTCCAGGAGCGCTGCATCACGTCGGATGCGATGTTTTTTCCAAACGCGTTCTACAACAACTATCACCGGATCGTTCAGGCGCCCGGCCACGTCGTGATCGTCACCGAGGCCATGCACGACGTGCGCGTCGTCCCGCTGGATCGTCGACCGCATCCGGGCGCCAACGTCCGGCAGTGGGTGGGCGATTCGCGCGGCTGGTGGGAGGGGAAGACGCTGGTTGTCGAGACGACGAACTTCAACGACCAGCGGCGGTTCATGGGATCGACGAAAGACGTTCGCCTCGTCGAGCGGTTCACCCGTACGGATCACAACACCATCAACTATTCGCTGACCGTGACCGACCCGCGGACATACTCGCGGCCGTGGACGCTCGAAAACATGATGTGGCGAAGCGACGAGCAGATGTTCGAGGTCGGCTGCCACGAGGGCAACATCGGCCTCGCCGCGATTCTCTCGGGTGCGCGCGCCGCCGAAAAACGCTAGTGCTGGCGTCCCGGGCCTGTGATGCCGATAGGATGGGTGCATGGACGGGAAACAGCCCGGCTTCGTCCGCATGTTCGTCCGGATCGGCGCCCTCAAGCGCTTCCATTTCCTGAAGAAAAAGACCGCTGACCTGCCGGTCAGCGTTGAATGGGACCGCCGCCGCACGGATCGCCGCTCGGGCGAGGAGCGGGCCACGCCAAGCCCGCGGGACGCCGACCGCCGGGGCTCGCCACCCTTCACCTGGGAAACGGCCGATTTCGTCGTGGTCGAGGAGACCGCGGAACCGGTCGGCGCCGACAAGAAGACGTCGGACTAAGGACCGACTTCGATAGAACGGAACTCGACCGCGCCGACTTCCGCCTGCAGCCCGATGTAGCCAGGCTGTTTCACGACGTTGGCCGCGCGCGTGACTTCCGTGCCGTTGAAGCGGACTGTCAGCGTGTCGCCGGCAACCGTGAACGCGAGGTCCTGCCATTCACCAGTGCCGCGCGACAGCTTCTCGACCAGCGGCTGATCGTAGGTGATCTCGCCCGGGGGCATCCCGTGACGGAAGACGCCGCCAACCGCCGGCAATCGGCTCTGTGTCGCGGGATTGCGAACCTGCACCTGGTAACCGTTGTTCGGCCACCCACGCATGAACTGCGTCGCCCCGGCCGTTCGAAAGAAGATGCCGCTGTCGGCGTCGGCGGTCACAAACCGGAACTGCAGGCGCAGGGTGAAGTCGGTGAACTGCTGCTCCGTCCGCAGCCAGCCGGAAGGGCCTTCGACGCGAAGCACGCCGCCGGTGATGGTGAAGTTCTTCGCGGTCGCGTTCTCGGCGACCCAGCCCTTCATCGTTCCATCGAAGAGCGCGACGAATCGCTCCTGCGCGCGGCCTGTCGTCGCGATGGCAAGCGCAGACACGAACAGCGCAAGGCCGAGGAGTGCGCCGCGTGTGTGATTCACTTCTTCAGCGCGGCCTTCGTCACGTTCCAGTTGCTGGCGTTCGTGGACGAGGTGTAGACATCGCCGGTTGCCGGATCGACAGACAGGCCGTGCGGCCGCCCGTCAACCTTGATCACGTCGGCGATCTGATCGTTGCGAATGAGCGTGACAACGCCGGCGTTGACGTCGCTGACGTAGATCGTGCCGTCGGCCGTCGCCGCGACGCCGCCGCGGCTCGGTGCCGCGATGACCTTCACAAACTTTCCGTCCTTGTCGAAGATGGATAACCGCTTGTTGTCGCTGTCGGCGATGACGATGCGGCCCTGCGGGTCGATGGCGACGCCGTGCGGGACCTGCAGTTCACCGGGCGCGGAGCCTTTCTTGCCGCCGATGAGGCGGACGAACTTGCCGTCGCTGGTGAAATGGACGACGCGGGAGTTGCCGTAGCCGTCCGAGACGTAGATGTCGCCGTTCGGGGCAAAGCCCAGACCGTTTGGCTGATTGAAGGCGTCGCGGGACGTGTCGTCGCCGGCGACTCCTTTCTTGCCGAGCGTCAGCAGGATCTTTCCGTCCGCGCCGAACTTGTGGACCACGTGCGCGTTCGGATCGCTCGCCCAGATCGCGCCGTCTGGAGCGACGTGCACGCTGTGCGCCAGGTTGAACAGCCCGGCATCGCCCCATGTCTTCACCGGCTTCCCGTCGGCGGTGAAGATCCGGAAATAGGGGACCGCACGCACCATGACGATGACCTGTCCCTTGCCGTCGGCGGCGACGGACGTGGTGCTGGCGCCCCAGCCGGCTCCCGCCAACCCGGCAAAGTCGGCTTTGACGGTGTAGCGGTCGAACAGGCTGCTCAAGGTTGACTGGGCGCCAACCGCGGCGGCGGCCGATACGGCGAGGGTGAGGATCGTGGCAGAGAAGGCTGTCTTCGTCATGGGCGCGATCCTACACCTACCAAAAATTACCGTCCCAACCAAAAAGCGCCTGACCGATCCGGACCCGGATCCGCGAAAAGCTTCGATTTTGGAAGACCTGAACAACGGCATCGAGGTTGCCTTACTCCAAGACGGTATGAATCCTCCGCGCCCCATGGAGTGCCCCGAATGCGCCCGTCCCGTTGGCCCGATGTCCGGGAGCACCTGGGCGATCGCCTGGTATTCGTGTGGCGGGTGCGGGACGTTCTGGTACGCGCGGCTGCGAGTCGGTCCAGACGCTGACCGCCCGGCGGCTCCGATGCTTGCCGCCGCCCGGCCGGCGCGCGCGCGCGATACATGGACGCTCGAAGAGCTCGAGGCGGAGGCCGATGCCCTGCGCCGCGAGAGCGAATGCCTGCCGAAGGGAAATCTCGAGGCGCTGCGCCTGCACCTGGAAAAGCTCAAGGTGCTTGCCGACGCCATCAACCATCGTCTCGACGCGAACGCAGCCTCGGCGGCGCCGAGGGTCTGTTAGATCTCGTCGTCTTCCGCCTCGTCCTCGTCGTAAAAGCGCGTATATCTGCTGGTCGGGCTTCGGCTCAAGGCGGCTTCCACGGCCGCAACGAGCTGCTCGAGCCTCACGGGCTTGCGGATAAAGGTGTCGAGAGGATGGGGCTCGACGACCGCGTCGCTCCCCACAATAACGATTGCCGGAACATCCTTCGTGTTCGGCCGGGCGCGAAGCTCCTGATGCAGGTCGACTCCGTTCAGCTGGGGAACACCGGGATCGAAAACCACTGCGGCCGGCCGGTATTGCTCGAGAAAGCTGACCGCGGCGCCACCGTCGTCAACGAGGTTCACGCGGAACCCGGCGCCGCTCAAGGCACGCCGGTAAGTCTCGCGCGTGACCAAATCGGGCTCGACGACGAGGACGATGTCCGTAGACAGTAACGACATAACTTAGGTGAACCTTCGCCGGCATTCGAGGGCGATAAGGCTTGCCCAGCCGAAGCTCGCGTCAGAATCCGCGAGCGGAGGCTGGAGCCGGCGCTCGGACTTGAACCGAGGACCTGCTGATTACGAATCAGCTGCTCTACCAACTGAGCTACGCCGGCCAGGCGTCAGTCGCGCCGAAGCTGCCCGGCAGCGAAGGCGGACGAGTGGGTCCGCCTAAAGGCGGACACTACGACGGCGGCGGCCGTCGAAGCGTCAATTGTAACCGGCCGATCCTGACGCGGCAAACGCGTCGGGCGTGCGAATGTGCTCGGGCCGGACGCCAATTCCGACAAGCCGTGCCGGAATGCGCCGCAGGATCGGGTAACGGCGCAGCATTCGCACGGGAAAGGGGAGCGCAATACGCTCGCTGCGGCGGCCCCCGATGACGGGCGCCAGCACGTGTCGCTGAATGGCGACCTGAGCCGCCTGTGTCAGCCGCGTCGGCAGCAGCCGTCGCCGCTCGACGGCGGCAAGATTCTCCGGCGACACAACGCCGTCCCGCAGCGGCTGATACAGCAGATTCGCGGCCGCCACCGCATCCTGCACCGCCAGGTTAATCCCGACTCCCCCGATCGGCGACATCGCGTGCGCCGCGTCGCCGATACACAGCAGCCCGGGCGCATACCACCGCTGCAGGCGGTCCACGATCACGGTCAGCAGCTTGACGTCGTCCCACATGCGCAGTTCGCCGACACGATCGCTCAGGAAAGGAGACATCGACGCGATGTCTTCACGGAACGCCTCGAGTCCGCGTCCCCGCAGTTCGTCGAACGCTCCTTTCGGGATGACGAACGCGCATTGCCAGTAGTCGCCGCGGTTCAACATCACGAACACACGTCCGGATCGGATGACGCCGAGCGTTTCGGCGCGATCGGTGTCGCGGCGCGAGAGCCGCATCCACAGCACGTCGATCGGCGCGCCGAGTGTGCGGACGGCCAGCCCGGCGCGTTCCCGTACAAGCGAGCGCCGCCCGTCGGCGCCGACCGTAAGCGTCGCATCGACCGCCATGTCGCCGTCCGGGGTACGGACCTCGACGCCGGTTATCGTGCCTCCTGACTTCCGCAGACCGACGACATCCGCATTCATGAAGAGGCGGAACGTCGGGTACCTGCGCGCTTCGTCCGCCAGGAAGTCCAGGAACTCCCACTGTGGCATCAGCGCGACGAACTTGCATCGCGTCGGCAGGTGGGTGAAGTCGGCGACCGTGACGTGATTACCGTCGATATCGCCGCCGATCTGGCGAACTTCCTGATGCGGACGCTTCAGGAAGTCCTCGAGCACCCCGAGCTCGTGCATCAGTTCGAGCGTAGACGGGTGGACGGTATCGCCGCGAAAGTCGCGCAGGAAGTCGCGGTGCTTTTCGAGGACGATGGTGTCCACGCCGGCGCGGGCGAGCAGCAACCCGGCCATCATTCCTGCCGGGCCGCCGCCCGCAATACAGCAGCGGGTTGTCACTCTTGTCATGACGCCGGACGCACTTTGTGCGAGCATACTGGCTTCTCACTGGCCACTACCGGAGGCTTACCGTGCATCACTCCCTCAGGTTCGCTCTGGCGGCCGCTTTTGCCCTCGCGATCGCCGGCCCTGCATTCGCGCAGTGGATTGACTACAAAACACCCGGCCTGCCACGCACGGCGGACGGCAAGGTCAACCTCAAAGCGCCTCTGCCGCGCACGGCGGACGGCAAACCCGATCTCACGGGCATATGGCGCTTCGAACCGAAGAGCGATGTGGGCGCCGCGCTCGAAGCGTCGGGCCCGCAGCCGTGGATCGTCGAGGCGTCGAAGAAGTACATGCACGAACTGGGGCGCGACGACACCGGCGTGCACTGCCTGCCATCGGGTCCGCGCGCCTTCCTCGGCGCCGACTTTGCCAAGTTCATTCAGACGCCGGCGGTGACGACGGTCCTCTACGAGTCGATGGAGTTCCGCCAGATCTTCACGGACGGTCGTCCGCTGCCGGCGGATCCGAACCCGACATGGATGGGATATTCGATCGGCCGCTGGGAAGGCAATACGCTGGTGGTGACGAGCCACGGATTCAACGACCGCACGTTCCTTGGCGGTCTCGGCTACAAGCACTCCGAAGCGCTGAAAGTCACCGAACGCTTCACACGCCACGATCTTGGCCACATGACGGTCGAGATCACCCTGGAAGATCCGAAGGCCTACGCGAAACCCGCAAAGATCGTCGTCGACGCGGAGCTGCGCGCCGACACCGAGCTGATCGAGTACGTGTGCGCCGAGAACGAACGCAGCCGGCCGCACCTGATTGGGACCGCAGACGACGACAGGAAGCTGCAGGTGAAGCTCGATCCGGCAGTCCTCGCCAGATACGCGGGCCGTTTCAGGTTTCCTCCGTTCCTGCCGGGCGACAAGGATCTGTTCGTGACGTTTACGGTAAAGGACGACGCGCTTGCGGTGGAGATCGAACGCGGGCCCACTCTGACAGCGTTGCCTGTTTCGCAGACGAGGTTCCTGGCACAGGGCGTCAGCGTCGATTTCGTTCCCGGACCGAATGGCGTCGTCAACGAGGTCGTGGTCACCATCGTCGAAGGCGAGTTGAAAGGAGTACGGGTGAAGTAATGCATCAGCATCTGATCGACGTGCTGGCGACGCTCGACGCGTCGCGTCAGGCCTTGCGGGAATCCGTCGCGGCGATTCCTCCTGCTGCCCGCACGGCTCGTCCCGGCCCGGACCGGTGGTCCCCGGTAGACATCGTCGAACATCTGTCGCTCGTCGAAGCGCGCTTCAGCGCCGTCGTCGGCGGGAAGATTGCGGACGCGCTCACCGGCGGTCTGGGGCCCGAAAGCCAGGCGCGCGAGTCGCTGCCCGAGGGCATTCGCACCTTGCTGGCCGATCGGACCGGCAAGCGGACGGCACCCGAGGCGGCGATTCCATCCGGCGCGATGAACGAGCACGCGGCATGGGCGGCGGCCGACAAGGCGCGCGCGGGGTTCCGGGCCGCCGTGTTGAGCGCCGATGGCCGCGCCCTGAGCGGGGTGATTCACGAGCATCCGTTCTTCGGGCCGCTCAACGTGTATCAGTGGGTGGAGCTCATTGCCGCCCACGAAATGCGCCACGTGGCGCAGGTGCGTGAGACGGCGACGCAGCTGCTGGCGCGCGCGTGACGCGCGCGCCAGATCCATCGAACCAAAATCGCGGAAGCGGCGTCTAACAGGCGATTGCGCCTCACCAGGCTGATAGCGATCGTGTGTCTCGCCCTGTCGGGCGACACAGCGTTCGCCCAGGATGCGCCGGCTGCTCCCGGTCCTATCCGGATCTTCATCGACTGCAACAACACACCGTGTGATTCGGATTTTTTCCGTACCGAAATCAGCTTCGTCGAGCACGTGCGCGACCGCCAGAACGCGGACGTCCACCTGCTGATGACGGGGCAGTCCACAGGCAGCGGCGGCCGTGAGATTACGTTCAGTTTCTTCGGTCAGGGCCGATTCAAGGGCCGCGATGCGGTGTTGAAGGAAACGTTCGTCGTCGCGGCGTCCGACGATGACGTCCGCCGCGGCATGGTGCGCGTCATGGCGCTCGGGCTCGTGCCGTATGCGCTTGGCACTCCCAGCGCCGATCGCCTGCGCGTCACGCTGCAACAGGCGCCGTCGACGACGGGGGCGGCAACCCAGTCGCGCGATCCCTGGAACCGCTGGAGCTTTCGTCTGAACGTCAACGGCAACGCCAACGGCGAGAGCTCGAGCAGCTCGTTCAACGTCAACACCAACGTCAACGCGAATCGCACGACGGAGGAGTCGAAGATCAACCTCAACGCCCGGATGAACTATCGCGAAAGCAGGTTCGAGCTGCCGGACGGGCGGACGTTCCTCTCGCCGAATCGCGACTACGGAACCGACGGGCTCTACGTGAAGTCGTTGGGCGGGCATTGGTCGGCGGGGGTCCGCAGCAGCTGGAGCTCGTCGACTTTCAGCAATGAGAACTGGGCATGGTCCGGTGGCCCGGGGATCGAGTGGGATCTGTTTCCGTATTCGGAGTCGACGCGCAGGCTGCTGACGTTCAACTACTCCGTGCGCGGGCGCATCTGGGACTACCGCGAGGTCACGATCTTCGACAAGCTGCACGAAACACGCCTGTCGCAATCGCTCGAAACCACGCTGTCCATGCGCCAGCGCTGGGGCACGCTTGCGTCGACCGTCGAAGTGGCGTCGTTCGTTCCCGATTTCGGGAAGAACCACGTCAACGTCTTTGGGGAGGTGTCGCTGAACCTGTTTCGCGGGCTGGCGCTCAATCTGTTCACCAGCGTGGAGTCCGTGCGGGATCAGATCTCGCTCCCTGCCAGCGAAGCGACGAACGAAGAGGTGCTCGTCAACCAGCGTCAGCTGGCGACGAGCTACCGGTATTTCATGTTCTTCGGGGTCAGCTACACCTTCGGATCGATCTTCAGCCCGATCGTGAATCCGCGGTTCGGCGGTTAGTTCACCGTCGCGAATTTGAGCTGGCCAAGACGCGCCAGGATGTCCTCGGCCGACGTTTCCGGGTTCACCGCGCGATCGACATAGGCGATCCGTCCGTTCTTGTCGATGTAGAACGTCCAGCGGTTGGCCATCCCGCGCGCGCTGAGCACGCCGTACCGTGCCGCGACGCTCTTGTCGGCGTCGCTCAACAACGGAAAGTCCGCCTTCTCCGACTGGGCGAATCGCGTGTTCTCGTCGATTGGATCGACGCTGGCCATGAAGTACGCCACGTCGAACTTGCGCAGCCGGTTGCCGTTGGCGGCGATCGACTTGCATTCGAGCGTACAGCCGGCGGTGAACGCCTTCGGGAACCACGCGACCACGACGGCCTTCTTGCCGCGATAGTCGGCGAGCGAATACGTCTTGCCGTCGGATGCCTGCAGCGTGAAGTCGGGCGCCTGATCGCCGGTCTTGAGGGTCACGCCCGGGGCCTGCGCGCCGAGCGCGACGGTCACAGCCGCCGCAACAGTAAGCGTGGCGAGAAACGTCTTTGCCATGCCCATCATTGTACGGGGAGGTGGAAGAGCTCGGCACGCACCCGGTCGCGCTCGCGGTCGATTTGATCTGCCGTCGCGCCAAGGCGGCGGAGCACCGCTTCCGTCATCGCCAGCGCCACTTCACCTTCACCTGAAAAGACCTGCTCGGCGCCCGCCGCCCGAAGCGGCGGCACATCGCGGAGGTACACGCTTCTCGAGAAGATATGCACGCGCGAATTGATTTCGCGCGCGATTTCGGTGATTTCGCGCGCTCCCGCATCGCCACTGATGATCAGGTTTCCCGCGTGGCGAAGCCCGGCTGTTATGAGCGAGTTCGGGTGGCGCGCATCGCCGTATACGGCCGAGATGCCGGTCTGCCTGAGCTGCCGAACCGTGTCCATATTCAGCTCGACCACGGTGGGCGCAATGCCGTTCTCACGCAGAAGCCTCGTCACCGTCCGTCCAGTCGGACCGTACCCGATCACGATTGCGCGTGTCTGCGGATCGAGTGACGATGTCGTCGCGCCATCGTCGCTGTCCACCTCGGCGTCCTTCCGTATACGTACGAGGAATCGCTCCGCAGGTTCGATCAGACGCGATGCCAGGGGATTCACGACGATGGACGTGATCGAGACGGCGACGATGATGTCCGCCGCGCTCTCCGGAAGGACGCCGAGCGATCGGCCGACGCCGGCGAGGATGAAAGAAAACTCGCCGATCTGCGCGAGCGCGGAGGGGACGCTCAACACGGTCCGCAGCGGATAGCGAAATACCGCCAGCAGCAGTGCGACTACCAGCGGCTTTCCGATCACGACGACGGCAAGCGCGGCGACGACAAGCCACGGCTCCTCGAGCAGCGCCGCCGGATCGAGCAGCATGCCAACCGAGACGAAGAACAGCACGGCGAAGGCGTCGCGCATCGGCAGCGCGTCGGTTGCCGCACGCAGGCTGTAGTCGGATCGGTTGACGACCATGCCTGCGACGAAGGCGCCGAGCGCCATCGACACGCCAAACAGCGTGGCCGCCCCGACGGCGATGCCAAGGGCGATGACGAGGACAGCGAGCGTAAACAGCTCTCGCGATCGTGTTGCGGCGATGCGATCGAGCAGCACCGGGATGATTCGTTGTCCGACGATTGCGGCAAAAACAGCGAGCCCGGCCATTTTTGCGACAGTCACCACGAGATCGACCGCGATCGTTGAGGCAGTGGGCTGGCCGACCACAAATGTCGGCAGCAGGACCAGCGCCATGACGGTCAGCACGTCCTCCATCACCAGCCAGCCGAGCGCGATGTGACCGACTGGCGTGTGCAGCTTTCGCGCGTCCGAAAGGACGCGGACGAGCACGACCGTGCTGGCCACGGAAAGCGTGAACCCGAACACCAGCGCGGCGGGCCACGACCAGCCGAACATCCGCGCGGCTGCGGCGCCAAGCGCGGTTGCCGACGTCATGCCGACGATTGCGCCAGGGATGGCGATTCGGCGGACCGCCAGCAGCTCTTCCAGATGAAACTGGAGCCCGACGCCGAACATGATGAGAATGACGCCGACTTCGGCCAGCTGTTCGGCAATCGCGACGTTTGCCGCGAAGCCCGGCGTATTCGGTCCGACGAGCACGCCAGCGATCAGGTAACCGACGATGGGCGAGAGCCCGAGCCGTTGCGTGAAGTAGCCGAGGATGAGGGCCGCACCGAGGCCGGCGGCCAGCATCAGAATCAGGTCTGCGCCATGCATGCGCCTGGATCGTACTCGTAGTGTCCGCCGAGCGCTTCGTAGTGTCCGCCTTCAGGCGGACCAGCGGTGTGGAGGCAACCTTGGGTAGGACCGGTGACGACGACAAGAGCGCGGCGCCGTTCGTGCCGAAGACGACCAGTCTGAAGGTTTTGCGCGCGGCCTCGCACGAATGCCGCGGGTGCCTACGAGATGCTCGTGGCTGATTTGAAGGTGGTGGCCAAGACACTTCGTAGCGTCCCCGCCTGAGCCCGATTCCATCCCTTTCACACCTTACGGGGCAGGGAGGGAATCCATCAGTGGCGGCACATACCCGTGAACATCGCAGTTTTCTCGCGGCGGCCGAGAAAAAGCTTCTGATTGCCATCGCGCGACGCCTGCCCCCGGCCATCAATTCCGACCACTTGACCGCGCT
>Ga0247825_10000664_pt1 | contig 22000 bp, 26 predicted proteins | sample 13C_Vanillin_Day_FD_194413 | JGI IMG/M metagenome (GOLD analysis project Ga0247825, IMG submission 194413) | Soil microbial communities from agricultural site in Penn Yan, New York, United States - 13C_Vanillin_Day48 | ecosystem: Environmental > Terrestrial > Soil > Agricultural land | place...
GCAGAAGGAAAAGCGCCTGCAGGTGGAAGCGAGCCAGGAGGCGGCGCGCATCAAGGCGATGCAGGCCGAGCTGGAATGGGTGCGGCAGAACCCCAAGGGCCGCCAGGTCAAGTCGAAGGCGCGCCTGGCGCGCTTCGAGGAGCTGTCGCAGCACGAGCACCAGGCGAGGAACGAGACGCAGGAGATCTTCATCCCGGTCGCCGAGCGCCTGGGCAACGAGGTGATCGAGCTGGAGAACGTCTCCAAGGGCTACGGCGAGCGGCTGCTCATCGACGAGCTGTCCCTCAAGGTGCCGCCCGGGGCGATCGTCGGCATTATCGGCCCGAACGGGGCAGGCAAGTCGACGCTCTTCAGGATGTTGGTAAACAAGGAAAAACCCGACTCCGGCAAGATCAGGATCGGCAAGACCGTCAAGATGGCCCACGCCGACCAGGCGAGGGACGAGCTACGCAACGAGAAAACCGTTTTCGAGGACATCTCCGGCGGCCAGGACACCATCACCGTGGGCAAGTTTCAGATGCCTTCGCGATCCTACCTCGCGCGCTTCAACTTCCGCGGCGCGGACCAGCAGAAGCTGGTCGGCCAGCTATCCGGTGGCGAGCGCGGCCGCCTGCATCTCGCGAAGATGCTGGTGTCGGGCGCCAACGTACTGCTGCTCGACGAGCCGTCCAACGACCTGGACGTCGAGACGCTGCGCGCGCTGGAGGAAGCGCTGCTCGAGTTCGCCGGCAGCGTGCTGGTCATCTCGCACGACCGCTGGTTCCTGGACCGCATCGCCACCCACATCCTCGCCTTCGAGGGCGATTCGCAGGCGGTGTTCTTTAGCGGCAACTACCAGGAGTACGAGGCCGACAAGAAGAAGCGCCTGGGCGAGGAGGCCGCGCGCCCGCACCGGATCAAGTACAAGCCCCTGAAGGCCTGAGCTCGCGGTAAAGCGAAGCGCGATAGCCGATGTACGGCTTGCACGATAGTGGAGCGGCGAGCCCGCGTATACCTTGTGCGGCTCCAGCTGTTCAACCACCAACCCGGGATCCAGCATGCAAGGTCAATCGCACTTCCTCGACATCTATCGCTCCATGGCGCGCGCCACCAACGAATCGATCACGGCTTCGCTGCAATCCACGGAGCGGATCCACCAGAAGCAGCTCGAGGTGGTGCGCTCGGCGCTCGAGCAGAGCTCGAAGGCGTCGCGGCAGCTTACGGAGGTGCATGACGTCGACGAGCTGGTTTCGGCGCAAAGCCAGATCATCGGGGCCCAGGTGGCCCAGTCCATCGAGCTGTGGCGCAGCATGTTCCGCGCGTTCGGCGACGTGCAGATGACGCTGATGTCGCAGATGCAGCACCAGGTCGGCCAGGCCACCGAGACGGTGAAGCAGGCCTACGACCTCACCAAGCGGGCCACCGAGGATGCGACGCGCGTTGCGGCCTCGCAGGTGACCGCCGCCAGTACCGGGTTCGCGCGCGAGGCATCCGGCCAGGAGCGGCGGCCGCAGGAGCAGGCGCAGCCGCAGCGCAAGTCCGCGTAGTCCTTACTCGGTAATCGGGCGCACCATCCGGCAGGGGTTGCCGGCGGCGAAGACGCTCTCGGGGATGTCCCGGGTGACGACGCTGCCGGCGCCGATCACCGCGCGCGCTCCGATCCGCACTCCCGGCAGGATGATGGCGCCGCCGCCGACCCAGACGTCCGCTCCGATCTCCACCGGCTTGCCGTGCTCCCGTTGGCGCCGTGCCTCGGCGCCGAGGGGATGGGTGGCCGTGTAGATCTGCACGGCCGGGCCGAACAGCGAATACTCGCCGATGCTTACGGCGCACACGTCCAGCACCACGCAGTTGAAATTGAAAAACACCCGCTCGCCGAGCTCGATGTTCGAGCCGTAGTCGCAGTAGAACGGCGGCTGCATCCACACCGTGTCGCCGCCCGCGCCGAACAGCCGCCGCAGGAGCTCGCGCCGGCGATCCTGCTCGGCTTCGCCGGTGTCGTTCAGCTCGCGGCACAGCTCTCGCGCGCGCGCCCGCGCGGCCACCAGCTCCGCATCCATCGGGTCGTAGAGCTCGCCCGCCAGCATCCTCTCGCGCTCGGTTCCCATTCGATTTTCTAGAGCAGCGGCGCGAACATGCGCGCGATGCCGTCGCGCAGCTTGATCGGCAGCGGGCGGGCGTCCACGTCCTTCAGCGTCACCGGACGGGATTCGGCGCGCCTGCCGAGGAACAGGCGTTCCAGCCGGCCGCCGAGCTCGCGACAATAAGCCTCGACGTTGAGCTCGAAGTTGAGGCGCAGGCTCCGTGCATCCCAGTTCACCGAGCCGAACAGCGACCACTCCGCGTCGACCAGCATGAGCTTCGAGTGGTCGAAGGGGCCCGGACGCGTCCACACGCGGCAGCCCCGCTCCAGCACCTGCCAGAGCTGGTGCGTCGCGGCCCACGCGACATGCGGCAGGTCGGTCTCCTGGGGAAGGAGGATGTCCACCTCGACGCCGCGCAGCGCGGCGGCGTTCAGCCCGGAAATCAGGCCGGCGTCGGGCACGAAATAGGGAGTGCAGATGCGCACCGAGCGGCGCGCGGCGTTCATGGCACCGAGGATGGTCCAGCGCAGTCGCTCGAATGTCTCGTCGGGCCCGGCGTCGATGCCGCGCGCGAGCGAATTGCCGTGGGCGAAGATTTTCGGAAACCACAGGTCCCCCTGCAGCACCTCGTCGCTCGTGAAGTGCCAGTCCTCGGCGAACACCTCCATGAGTTGCGCCACTACCGGGCCGCGCAGCCGGAAGTGCAGGTCGCGCGAGGCGCCTTCGCCCCAGTAGCGCCGATCGATGTTCATGCCGCCGGTGAAGCCGGTCAGCCCGTCGACTACCAGGATCTTGCGGTGGTTGCGCAGGTGCACTGCGTGCAGGCGGGCGGGAACCAGCGGCGGATTGAAGATGGCCACCGGCACGTCGGCGCGGCGCAGCCGCTTCGCAGCCGAGGACCACGAGAAACGGTGGCTCACGTCGTCGATCAGCACGCGCACCGCCACGCCGCGGCGCGCCGCGCGCGCCAGCGCCTCGACGAAGCGCTCGCCGATGCCGTTGCCGTGGAAGATGTAGGAGCAGAGCGCAATCGAGGCGCGCGCGCCGTCAATCGCCTCGAGCATCGCGGGATAGGTTTCGGCGCCGTCAAGCAGCGGGTCGATGGTGTTTCCAGGCAGGAGCGGGCGGCGCGACACTTCGCCCACCAGCCGCGCGAGGCTGGCGAGCGCCGTGCCCTGAGGCTTCTCGTTGGACTCGAGCGCGGTGCGGGCACGCTGGCGGTAGCGGCGCATGCGCAGGGCGCGGCGCTGCACGCGGTTGACCCCGAACAGGGCATAGAGCACCGGACCGAGCGCCGGCAGCAGCAGGATCGCGAGCAGCCACAGCACCGCCGACCGGGGATCGCGCTTGTAGACGATCGCGTGGCCGGCAGCCAGGCCGCCCGCAACCAGCACCGCCGCCCCGAAGGCGTAGTCCATGGGGCCGGATTGCAGCACAGAACCAGGCCGCCCGGCGGAAACCTAGTACAGCTCGAATTCGCCGTTGATCTCGACCGCGATGCCGCGCGGCAGCGCGACATGGCCGACCGCCGAGCGCGCGTGTTGCCCGGCCTGCGGGCCGAACAGCTCGAAGAAAAGGTCCGAGGCGCCGTCGATCACCTGCGGCTGCTGCGCGAAGTCCGGCGTGCAGTTGCACATGCCGAACAGCCGCAGCACGCGCTTCACGCGGTCGAGGTCGCCACAATGCTGCTTGAGGGTGGCGAGCATCGTCAGGGCGACGGCGCGCGCCGTCGCGTAGCCTTCCTCGACCGTGATGTCGGCCCCGAACTTGCCGGCCTGGCGCACCTTTGGCAGCTGGGGCAGGGCGAGGCCGTGGCCGGAGAGGTAAAGGATGTTGCCGGCCTGCGTGCAGCCGGTACGATTGTTCTTCGGGAAGGTGAACGGCGGCGGCAGCTCATAGCCCATCTGCCGCAGCCGCGCCTCGATCTTTCCGGCGCTCATTGGGGCTTGATGCCAATCTCGTCGCCGAGCTTGCGCATGCGCGCGACGTAGTCCTGCACGAATTTTTCCCACTGCTGCGGGCCCATGAACGCCGGCGCGGCGCCGAGCGTGGCGAGCCGTTCCTTCACCGCCGGCATCTCGAGGGCGCGAGCCATGTCCTTCGCAAACCGCTCGCGAATCGCAAGCGGCGTGCCCGCTGGCGCGAATACGCCGAACCAGTCGTCGCCCTCGTAGGGGACACCGGCCTGCTCGAGGCTCGGCACGCCGGGTATGAACGCCGCGCCGGCGCGCGAGGTGGTGGCGAGGATCTGCAGCTTGCCCGACTTGGTGAGCGGGATGGCGTTCGGCCCGGGCGCGAAGGCGTACAGCACGCGCCCGACCATCGCGTCGTTGACGGCTTCCGGCGTGCCGCGATGTGGAACGTGCTCCGCCTTGATGCCGGTGAGGTGCGCGACCGCGGCGGCGTGCATGTGCGCGGTACTGCCCACGCCGGCGGAAGCGTAATGAATGCCCTGCGGCTGCTTCTTCGCGTAGGCCACCATGTCCTGCAGCGACTTGAACCCGTGCGACGGCGAGACGACGAGGAAGCTCGGTGAATGCGCCATCTGGCCGACGCCGGTGAAGTCCTTGGCCACGTCGTAGGGCACGGTGCGGTCGATCGCCAGGCGCACCCCAAAGGCGCTCGCCACGGCGAGGAAGGTGCGCCCGTCGGGCGGCTGCTCCGCGGCCCACTTCGAGCCGATGACGCCGCCCGCACCGACGCGGTTGTCGATGATCACCGCGACCTTCCACGCGTCGGCGAGCTGCTGCGCGACGAGGCGCATGATCACGTCGGTGCCGCCGCCGGCGGTGAACGGCACGACGATGCGCACCTGCGGCGGGGGAAACTCCTGCGCCTGCGCGGCGAGCGGCAGGAGCGCGAGCACCAGGAAGCGAAGCAGCTTTCTCATTTGTGTTTCCTCACGGAACGTAGATCCAGAGATCCAGCATGATGGCCGCCCCTGGCACGCCGAGCGCGGGCACCTCGATCGCGGAGAAAGGCAGATGTTGCCCGGGGAGGTGCTGCTGCCACGCCTGCCAGGCGCCGTTGAAGCCGGCGAGATCGGTATGGAATTGCTGCGCGCGCACCACGTTGGCGAGCGAAGTGCCCGCCTTGCTGCAAAGGCGCTCAGCCTGCGTCAGGATGTAATCGGTCTGCAGCTGCGCGGCATCGCCGAAGTACGGCCGGCGCGGGTCGATGCGCGCTTCGGCGGCGAGCGCGCCGTGCTCGTCCACCGCCATCAGCCCGGACAGGAACAGCAAGTCGCCGGCGAGAATCGCCTGCACCTGGCCCGCGTAGGGCATCGGCACGCCCGCATCGATGAGCTGCTTCTTCGTCGCGCTGCCGCGGCGCAGGCTGATGGTATTGATCTCGATGCGCCCGGCCTCGCAGATGAACCCCGGAGTGGAGGTGGTGATGAGGGTGGTGGCGGGCGGCATTCCCGGGAAATGCTTCGCCCACACCTCGTTGAACGCCGGGACGTCCTCGATGTCGCGCAGGTACACCTGCGCCTTCACCACTTCCGCGAGCGTGTTGCCGAGCGTCTCCAGCGCGGGCTTCAGCTTGCGCTCGATCACGAACTCGGTCTCCAGCTTGATCGGCGTGCCCTTCCAGAGATGGCCGGCCGGCATGCGCGCCTGCGGGTCGAGCGGCCCTTCCCGCGTAACCAGGGCTTCCGATGTCTGCCCGGCGACGAAGACGTAATCGCCGCAGGTGAGGACCGGGCTGTAGCCCGACGTGGCGTGCACCGGGAGGCTGGCCGGGCGATGCTGCACCGGTCGGAAGCCTTCGCCCGGCACGGCGGCGATGAGCTGCACTTCCATGGCCTGTCCGGCGAGCAGGAACTTCTGGTGGAGGTTGGACGTGCTGGGCGGAATGTGGCCGGCGAAGAACTCGCGCCGCACCTCGTGGTAGGGATCCACGACGTGCGCCGCGCTGTAGTACTGGTCGAGGCGCACCACGTTGCTGCGGTCGGTGCCACCCGCTTCGAGCACCCGGGCGAGGTTTTCGAAGAGGCGCTGCGCCTCCTTCTTGTGCCGCGGCACGCCGTGGCGCGGCGCCGATGCGTCGACCACTTCGGCCGCCATGCTGCCGCCGAAGTGGTCCGCACCCTTGTGACCGGTAGCGAAGACCCATCTTCCGGCGCGCACGCCGGGCGCATACAAAAGGTTGCCGGGCTGCAGCGTGACGGGCAGCAGCGCTTCGATTTGCGGCGCAGTCGTCGCTCTCTTCATGGCGCGCGGCTATCTTAACCGGCGACGCCGCGCCTCTCTGTGCACCGCATGAGTCGTTCGAGGGAGTTTCGCAGCGCGAGGGTGCCGCTTATGGAGGCTCTGAAAAAGCGGCGTTTCGTCTTCCCCGCGCAGGCGGGGAACCATGTTTTTGCGAGAGAAAAATAGATCCCCGCCTTCGCGGGGACGACTATTTCAGAGCCTCCTCAGGCGGGTAGCGAGGACTTTTGGTCGAGCAGGTCGAGAAACACCCGCACCTTGGGCGGCAGCAGCCGGCGCCCGGGGAGCAGGGCGTAGATACGCAATGGCGCGCACACATACTCGGTGAGCAGGGGCCGGAGGCGCCCGTCTTTCACGTGCTCTTCGCAAAAGGTCAGCACGATGCGCGCCACGCCTAGCCCCTCCAGCGTGGCGCGCCGCCGCACGTCGGCGTTCGGGCTGCGCATCCGGGCGCGCACGGGAACGGAGGAGTAGCTGCCCTTCGCGTCGGTAAAGGTCCATTCCGCGTCGGCCGGCGAAGCGATGGCCGGCAGCTCGGCGAGGTCGTCCGGGGTCTTCACCCTGGAATATTTCTCCAGGAAAGCCGGAGACGCGAAGATGCCGCGCTGCAGCTCGAAGACGCGGCGCGCGACGCGTCCGCTGTCCGGCAGGTCGCCGTCGTAATACGAAAAGACTATGTCGTAGCTGCGGTCGAGCGGATCGATGCGACCGTGCTCCACATCGATATCGATGCGCAGGTCGCGGTAGCGCGCGAGCATGGTGCAGGCGACGGCGCCGAGGTGATGTGCGCCGAACTCGTAGGGCGCAGCGACGCGCAGCGTCCCGGCGACCGTGTTGCCGCGCGCCGCGGCGCTGGAGCGCACTTCGCGCAACCGCTGGAACATCGGCGCGGCGTCCTGGTAGAGCGACTCGCCGGCCTCGGTGGCGCGGATGCGGCGCGTCGTGCGTTGCAGCAACCGCGCGCCGAGCTGCGTCTCCAGGCGCGACACCGAAGCGCTGATGCTGGACTTCGGCCGCGCCAGGGCCTTCGCCGCGGCGGTGAAGCCGCCGTATTCGATGACGCAGCAGAAGGCGTCGACGTCGTTCCAATCCATTGTTCGGTATTCTGGACAATGAATCCAGCGGGCGCAATTTATCCGCCCGCTTCATGGACGTAGACTGGAAAGGCTTTTCGAAAGGAACCCCGCATGGGCCCGGAAACCGATGGCTTCCTGATGAACTGCTGGTACGTGGCCGCCTGGGACCACGAGCTCATCGACGGCAAGCTGCTCGCGCGCACCCTCCTGGAGAAGCCGGTGCTTCTCTACCGCGGCGACAGCGGCCGCGTGGTCGCGCTCGACAACCGCTGCTGCCACCGCGGCGCCAAGCTCTCGAACGGCCGCCGCGAAGGCGACGATATCCGCTGCATGTACCACGGGCTGAAGTTCGATCCCAACGGCAAGTGCATCCAGATCCCGGGGCAGGACAACATCCCCAAGGGCCTGGGCGTAAGGAGCTACCCCGTCGTCGAGCGCCAGACGCTCGTCTGGATCTGGATGGGCGACCCGGCGAAGGCCGACCCGTCGAAGATCGTCGACATCCCCTACCTCGCCAACCCGGCATGGCGCGGCAAGCAGGGCTACATGCACTACGACGCGAACTACCTGCTCATCGTCGACAACCTCTCGGACTTTGCGCACCTTGCCTTCGTGCACACCAAGACCCTGGGCGGGTCGGAGGACTACGCGTACAAGACCAAGCCGGTGGCCATCGAGCGCCTCGAGGATGGGTTTCGTGTCGAGCGTTGGCACAAGGACGCCGACTGCCCGCCTTTCCACAAGAAGGTGGTGAGCGGCGTGCCCAAGGTGGATCGCCGCAACATCGGCCGCATGCACGTTCCGGGCATCTTTTTCCTCGAGTCGCGCTTTACGCCCGCCGGAACCGAGGAAGGCGCGAAGGAGTACCGCAACTGCCAGTTCTTCACTCCGGAGACGAAGCGCTCTACGCACTTCTTCTGGAACTACCTGCACGACTACGACCTGCACGAGCCGGCGATCGCGCTATCTCTCTACCACAGCATGGTCGAAGGATTCATGGAGGACAAGTTCATCATCGAGGGCCAGCAGCAGATGCTCGACGCCGACCCGGACTTCAAGTTCCACGGCATCGTGGCGGATGCGCCGCTCGCGCATTTCAGAAGGCTTTTGGGAAAGCAGATCCAGCTGGAACGCCAAGCATCCATTGCCATTCAGGAGCCGATTCATGCCTAAATTCGCCATTACGCCGCATTTCCGCCTGCACGAGTGGGTCGCCGAGGAGAAGGGCTACTTCAAGGGGCAGGGCCTCGACTACGAGTTCCGCGGCGTCTTCGAGAACCACGCAACGCCGGACAAGGTCGGCGCCTACCAGAACATCGAGAAGGGCCGCGACACCAACGTGAGCTGCGCCTGCCACTGGACGGTGAACGTCGCTGCCTCCGCGGGCCATGGCAAGCTCTACGCCGACTGCTACTCGGTATCGCCGGCGGGCGTATTCGTGCCGCCGGAGTCCGACATCCGCAACCCCGAGGACCTGCGCGGCGTGCCGATTTCGGTCGGCTACCAGTCGGGCAGCCACTACTCGACCATCCAGGCGCTCGAGCAATACATGCCGCTATCGGACATCAAGCTGTCGTTCGCCGACGGCATCCTGTTTGGCCGCCTGGAGAAGCTGATCGACCGCAAGGTGCCGGCGGCCTCCCTGTTCTCCGGCCCCTACTACTTCCTCGAGCAGCTCGGCTTCCGCAAGGTGATCGACACCACCTTCATGATGGCCACCATGATCACCGGCAGCCCCGACCCGGCCGACCTGAAGAAATACTTCGCCGCCCTGCGCCTCGCGCAGCGCGACATCGACCTCAGGCCCGAGCTCTACACCAAGCACTACCGCAACGAATTTCCCAAGCGTTTCCTGCCGCAGCTCGACACGCGGCGCTGGGGCCCGGGCGAGCGCATCGTGTTCGAGCCCTACACCCGGGAAGTGTTCGAGGACTCCTCCAAGTGGATCCGCGAGCGCGAGATCTTCGAGCCCGGCAAGATGCCCGAGGCCAGCTACGAGCAGGCGTGCATGACGCTCACCGCCTGACCGCGGGAAAATGGTGACAGTCACCATTTTCCCGAAGAGGGTCAGCCGCCGCAGCGGGCGGCCGTCTGCTGCTTCAGATAGGCGATAAGGTCGGCGCGGTCTTTCGCCTCGGGCACCCCGGCATAGGTCATGGTGGTGCCCGGTACCGTCTTGGGCGGATCGGCGAGAAAGCGCTCGAGCGATTTCTCGCTCCAGACGATCCCGGATTTCTTCATCGCCGGCGAGTATTCGTAGCCGGGCACGCTGCCCGCGCGCCGGCCCACGACGCCGCAGTGCTTCGGGCCGGTGCGGTTGTATTCCAGCGAGTGGCAACCCTGGCAGCGGGAGTAGACCGCTTCTCCCGCCGCCGGGTCGCCGGCCGCCAGCGCGGCGACGAGGACAGCGCCTTCGAGCATTACGACACGAACGCCGAAGGAACCGGGTTCTCCCCGAGGGCGTTGCGCAGCACGGCCCAGTGCATCGCCTCGTCGCCAAGAATGCTGGCCGCCGCCTTCGACAGGTCACGATTTGCGAACAGCGGCACCGCGCCGAGATAGGCGCTCACGGCGCCTTTCTCCAGGCTCGCCGCGAAGCGCAGCACATCGGCCTGGCTTTTCAGCTTGGAGGTGGGAAAGTCGTATTTCGTTTTCGCCGCCACCGGCTTGCCGCCGAGCTGCTGGATGGTCTTCGCCAGCACGTCGGCGTGCTCCTTGTGGTGTCCCTGGAACTGGGCTGCCAGGGTCAGCACCGGCTTCTCGAGGAGGCCGCTCTCGGCGCCCACCTGGTAGGCCGCCACCGCTTCGAGCTCCGCGGCGAGCGCGGTGTTGAGGATATTGGTGTCGCTCGCCTTCGAGCCGCCGGCTTTCGCCGCGAGGACGTCGCGGCCGGCGAGAAGCGCAATGGCGCTTCCCGAAAGCACAAGTCCCGATTTTCCGAGGAACGCGCGCCGGGCGGCGATGGGCGACGCATAGGAGAAGAAGCTCATGTCGTTTCCTTTGTGTGGTTGGTACGCACACATTGGATGCCGCGTGACCGCTTCTACGTTCCCGAGCGGATCCTTTCGAGCACCCTCGCCACGATGCGGTCGCAACGCTCGCCGGCGAAACCGAACGCGTCGTCTAGGCTGCGGTCGATGTCGCGCGCCAGCGATTCGCGTAGCAGGCCGCGCGCACGGAAGAAGCGCGTGCGCACGGTCGGCTCGGGAATGTCGAGCGCCGCCGCGGTCTCTTCGACAGTGAGCTCCTCCAGCGCGCGCAGCACGAATACTGTGCGGTAGCCATCGGGCAGCGCGTCGATCCGGCTTTCGAGCAGCCTGCGCATTTCGCCGCGCAGCGCGCCCTGTTCAGGACCGGGTTCGTCGGACATAGGGTCTTCCCATTGCTCGCTTGCCGTGGCGGTGTCCATGGGCACCACCACCGCGGTTCTCGCATTTTTCCGGCGCCGCATCAGCGCCTCGTTGGCGGTGATGCGCACCAGCCAGGTGGACAGCTTGGATTCGCCGCGGAAGGTCCCCAGCGCCTTGTAGGCCTGGAGATAGGCTTCCTGCACGGCGTCCTCCGCCTCGGCATCGTCGCGCAGGATGGCGCGCGCGGTACGGTAGAGGGTGCGGTTGTGGCGACGCATCAGTGCCTCCAGGGCGCGCATGTCGCCCGCGCGGGTCCTGACGATGAGCTCGGTGTCGTCGAGTCGCTCGACGCTTTCCTGGATAGCAGTTTTCATGGCTATTGGATGCACGCGGGGCGGCTTGCGTTCCGGCTTTCCCTGCCCTGAAACGAAGCGCAAGGGGCTTTCATCCAATGAAGCGTAACCCACAATCGAGGAACCCCAGCCGATGAACCACGCCGACCTGGAAACCGCGCTTGCCGCCGAAGATCTCGACCTCGGATACCGCGACGACCCGATCGCTTCCCACGTGGAGGCCATCATGGCCCACCTGGGCGAGGACGTGCAGCGCCCCGGCCTCGTGCAGACGCCCCGGCGCTTCGCCGCGGCGATGCGCTTCCTGGCGGGTGGCTATGAGGCCGACCTGGAGACCGTCGTCGGCAGCGGCGTGTTCCACGCCGAAGGCCGGGGGCTGGTGCTGGTGCGCGACGTAGAGTTCCATTCCCTGTGCGAGCACCACCTGCTGCCCTTTTTCGGCCGCGTGCACGTCGGCTACCTGCCCGGCGGGAAGATCATCGGCCTCTCGAAGATCCCGCGCATCATCGACCTGTACGCCCGGCGCTTCCAGGTGCAGGAGCGTCTCACGGAGCAGGTGGCGGACGCGCTGGTGCAGGTGCTGGCGCCGCGCGGGGTGCTCGTGGTGGCGGAAGCGCAGCATATGTGCATGGCGATGCGCGGCGTGCAGAAGCAGCACGCCGCCACGGCCACCCGGGCGATGCGCGGCCTCTTTACGGGCGACCGGCACGCGCGACAGGAAGTTCTGGCGATGCTGCAGAACCCCCGGTCGTCCGGATGAAAATCGAGGATTACGCGCTGATCGGCGACTGCCAGCGGCGGCGCTCGTCGGAGCGCGCCTCCCGCCGAGGGCTGGAGATAGCGTGTGTCGCAGGATCAGCGCAACATTCCGCCGGCAGCCAATCTCAAAGGAGTCACGAATGCGTACGCCAGCCAGCATAGCCGGGCACCCGATCCATCCCATGCTCGTGCCGATCCCGATCGGCCTGTGGATCTTTTCGCTCGTTTGTGACCTGGTGCACGCCGGGGGGAGCAGCAACCCGGCATGGGCGACGGTGGCGCTCTACACCATGGGCGGCGGCATAGTGGGCGCATTGCTGGCCGCCGTGCCGGGGCTCATCGACCTGCTGTCGCTGCCGGCGGGGCCCAGAAGAACCGCCCTCGTGCACATGGCGATCAACCTGACAGTGGTGGCGCTCTACGTCGTCAACTTGTGGCTGCGCCTGCAGGCGCCCGAAAGCCCGGGCGGCCTGATCTGGCTGTCGGTCCTCGCCATCGGCTTGCTGGTCATTTCCGGCTGGCTGGGCGGCAAGCTGGTCTATGAGCTCGGCGTCGCGGTCGATGCGCCGCCGGACCCGGTGCGCCGGGAACCCCGATGATCAAGGGCAAGACCGCCCTGGTCACGGGCTCGACCTCGGGCATCGGGCTTGGCATCGCGACGCGCCTGGCCGCGGAGGGCGCCAACATCGTGCTCAACGGTTTCGGCGAGCGCGCTGATATCGAGCGGATCTGCGCGGAGCTGAAAGGGACGTACCGCGCTCACGTGATCCATGACGCCGCGGACATGACCCGGCCGGCCGAGATCGCCGCCATGGTGCAGAAGGCGGGCGCGCAGTTCGGCGCGGTGGATGTCCTGGTCAACAACGCCGGGATTCAGCATGTCGCGCCGGTGGAGGAGTTTCCGCCTGACAAGTGGGACGCCATCATCGCCATCAACCTGTCGTCCTCTTTTCACACGGTACGCGCCGCGCTGCCGGCCATGAAGGCGCGGCGCTGGGGCCGCATCATCAACATCGCCTCGGCGCACGCGCTGGTGGCGAGCCCCTTCAAGTCCGCCTACGTCTCGGCGAAGCACGGCATCGCCGGGTTCACGAAAACCGTGGCGCTGGAGGTCGCGGAGCAGGGCATCACGGTCAACGCCGTATGCCCCGGCTACGTGCTGACGCCGCTGGTGGAGAAGCAGATTCCCGACACCGCGAAGGCGCGCGGCATCACGCAGGACGCGGTAAAGCGCGACGTGCTGCTTGCGGCGCAGCCGACGAAGAAGTTCGTGGCGGTCGACGAGATTGCCGCCCTGGTCGTTTTCCTCTGCTCCGATGAGGCGGCCTCCATCACCGGCGCGCTGCTGCCTATCGACGGCGGCTGGACGGCACAGTAGATGGAAAGGCCGCCGGGCCAGGTGGTGCTCGCGCTGCAGGGCGGCGGTGCGCTCGGCGCTTACCAGGTGGGCGTGTATCAGGCGCTGCACGAGGCGGGCATCGAGCCCGACTGGGTGATCGGCACTTCGATCGGGGCGATCAACGCTGCGGTCATCGCCGGCAACCCGCCGCAGGATCGGCTGCCGCGCCTGCGCGCGCTGTGGGATCGATTCCAGCAGGAACCGCAGCTGCAGGCCCTGCGCTACTGGCCTGGAATGGGCGAGGCGCTCGCCAATTTCTCGGCGCTCGTGCACGGCATCCCGCATTTCTACTCGGCACGCCTGCCTGCCTGGGGCGGCCTGCAGGCCAAGGTCGGCCTGGACCGTGCATCGTATTACGACACCGCGCCGCTGCGCGAAACGCTGGCGCAGCTCGTGGATCTGGACCTCCTCGGCAAGCAGATGCGATTGACGGTCGGCGCCGTCAACGTCAAGCGCGGCGAGATGCGCTACTTCGACAGCCGCGATGCGGCGCTCGGCCTGGACGAGATCATGGCCTCCGGGGCGCTGCCGCCCGGATTCCCGGCCATCCGGGTCGACGGCGAGGCCTACTGGGACGGTGGCCTGTACTCGAACACGCCGCTCGAAGTGGTGCTGGACGACAATCCGCGGCGCGACGCGGTCATTTTCAGCGTGAACGTCTGGCAGCCCACCGGCCACGAGCCGGAATCGATCTGGCAGGTGCTCGCCCGGCAGAAGGATATCCAGTACGCGACGCGCGCGGACAGCCACATCGCGCGCCAGAAGCAGATTCACCGGCTGCGCCACGTGATCCGCGAGCTGGCGAAGAATCTACCCCCTGCGAAGCAGAAGCAGTGCGCGGATCTCGCCTCCTGGGGCTGCCACACCACCATGCACGTGGTGCGCCTGCTCGCGCCCGCGCTCGACGGCGAGGACTTCATGAAGGACCTCGATTTCAGCGCCGCCGGCATCGAGTTCCGCTGCGCGGCCGGCTTCTCCGATGCACAGCGCATCCTCGCGCGCGCGCCGTGGCAGGCACCCGTCGATCCGATGGAGGGCGTGATCGTGCACGAGCTGTCCACCCGCACCGGCGGCTAGCCTCAGCGCGGGCTGGGGCCGTTCCCTTCTCTACGAAAGCGCTTCGCGCAGCTGGCCGCGGGCGCGAAAAAAGCGGGTTCGGACCGTGGCTTCCGGGATGTGCAGCGCCGCCGCGGTCTCCTCGACCGAAAGCTCCTGCACGGCGCGCAGCATGAACACGGCGCGAAAGGCCTCCGGCAGAGCGCCGATCTTCGCCTCGAGCCGATGTCGCAACTCGCCGCGCTCGGCCATGCCTTCGGGCTCATCCTGCCGGCGCGTGGCCGGCTCCGCCTGCTGCGCGAGCAGCCGGGGGTGGCGCTGCTCCTTCCTGCGGCGGGCGAGGGCCTCGTTGGCGACGATGCGCACCAGCCACGTGGAGAGTTTTGCCTCGCCGCGGAACGTGTCCATCGCGCGATAAGCGTGCAGCCAGGCTTCCTGCAGCGCATCCTCCGCCGCGGCGTCATCGCGCAGGATGGCGCGCGCGGTACGGAACAGCCGGCGGTTATGGCGGCGCATCAGCTGCGCGAATGCCGCGGGGGTCATACCATGGAAGGCAGATCCCGCATCTCGGGACGGGAGTCCTCGACTGCGCGAACGCCTGGTATGTTCTCTGCGGCGATGCGGGCGGCTTCGCGCTCGTCCGCCGATTCGACTATGCCCCGATAGGTAACCCGGCCGTCGTTCACTTCCACGGTGGACGCGCCGCGGCGCCACCACGACTGTTGCTGCAGCTCGGCCAGCAGCCGCGCGCGGATGGCCTGGTCGCTGGGCGGCGTGACGCGAACCGCGTCGTGCGCCGTGCGCGCCAGCGCCTGCACCAGGTTGGCGCGGCTGACGATGCCGACGAGCCGCCCGTCGTCGACCACCGGTACGCGCTTGATGCCGCGCGTCTCGAGGACGCTCGCCACCTGCGCGGCGGCGGTATCCGGCGCGACCGACACCACCTCGCGCGTCATGATGTCGCGCGCCTGCCGGGCGTGCGACTTGATGTAGTCCTCGATCGAGCGGTCGGCGCTGAAGAGACGCAGCCACCAGGAGCCTGACTGCGCGATGCAGTCGGTGCCGATCTCGTGGCGGTGCAGGAGGTCGGCTTCGCTCACGATGCCGACCAGGCGGCCGTCCTCGACGACCGGAAGCGCGCTGATGCGGCGCTCGAACAGCAGCGCGGCGATCTCGTGGACCGGGGTATCGGGCCCTACGGTGATGACCGGTGAGGTCATGATGTCTCTGGCTTTCATCGGGAAGCTCCTGGTTTGTCCAGCATTTCGCGTAGCACCACCGCGTTGTTGCGCGCTTCGTCCCGGGCACCGAAGAGCAGCGTGAGCGGTGAACGCCGCCGCAGATCGTCGAGCAGGTCGAGGATCGCGGGTCGCCCTTCCAGCTCGGCGCGGTACCTCTGGCGGAAGGCGTTCCAGCGGCGCGGGTCGTGGCCGTACCAGCGGCGCAGCGCGCTGCTCGGCGCCGCTTCCTTCAGCCACAGGTCGGCCGAGGCGGCGTGGCGGCTCATGCCGCGTGGCCACAGCCCGTCCACCAGCACGCGCAGACCGTCCTCGGGGTCGGGTCGGTCGTAAACGCGCTTCAGCTTGATGGGCTTGCGTCTCACGGGCCTTATGGTCGGCCGGATCGTCGCTCAAGTAAAACGAAACTTATTTGTCTTTGAATCCATTTCTGCTCATACTCGATCCATGGACATCGCACTGGCGCGGACCTTCCTCGAGATCGTGAGCAGCGGCAATTTCGTGCGCGCCGCGGCGCGGCTGCATGTGACGCAAACCGCCGTGAGCGTGCGCGTGCAGACCCTCGAGGAGCTGCTCGGCGCGAAGCTCTTCGTGCGCAACAAGGCGGGCGCCTCGCTCACTCCGGCCGGCGAGCAGTTCATGCGCTATGCGCCGCTGCTGGTGCAGATGTGGGAGCGGGCGCGGCATCAGGTGGCCGTGCCGCCCGGGCTGCGCGCAGTGGTTTCCGTCGGCGGCGAGCTCAGCTTGTGGAATCCATTCCTGCTCGACTGGCTGGTGTGGATGCGCCGCTCGGCGACGCAGCTCGCAGTACGCGCCCAGGTACGGCTGCCGCAGGAGCTGATGAGCCAGGTGAGCGAGGGTGTCATCGACATCGCGGTGATGTATGCCCCGCAGTACCGCCCCGGCCTGAAGATCGAGCTGCTGATGAAGGAGAAGCTGGTGCTGGTGACCACGGCGCGGCCCAAGGCGGCGACGCCGCATGCGGAGGACTACGTTTACGTCGACTGGGGGCCGGATTTTGCCGCGCACCACAACCTCACCTATCCGCAGCTTTCGAACGCCGGTACCTACGTCGACCTCGGCCCGCTTGCGCTGCAGTTCATCCTCAAGGCCGGGGGCTCGGGCTACTTTCGCGCGCAGGCGGTCGCCCCCCATGTGCGCAGCGGCCGCCTGAAGCTGGTGCGCGGGGCGCCGGAGTTCCTGTTCCCCGCCTATGCGGTGTATTCCGAAGGCGCCGACCCGAAAATCGTCACGCCGGCGCTTGGCGGATTGCGGCACGTCGCTGCCGCGCTGAAGAAGCCTGCCGCCGGAACGCCGCGGCGGCGCGCGTCATCCAATGGGCGAAAGGAGTAGCGAATCATGGCAAGGATAGTGAAGCGCACGGCAACCGAGCCCATGGCTGTGACCATCGACGGCAAGGAGCAATGGCTGTGCCGATGCGGCCTGTCGCAGAACCAGCCGTTCTGCGACAGCTCGCACGAGCTCACGCGCGGCGAGGAGCCCGACAAGCTCTACTGGTACGACGAGGACGGCGAGCGCCACGAGGCGCCAGGCAATTTTCCGGACATCCGCACGTTTTGAGCGCGCATGAAGTGACCTTGCTGGGACGCGACGAAGTCGCCTCCGGCACCATGTCGTTTCGCCTGTCCCGGCCGGCGGGCTTCGAGTTCCGGGCTGGCCAGTCGGCCACCTTTGCCCTGCTCGAGCCGCCGCCGCAGCCGAACAGCGCGCAACGCATCTTCTCGCTGGCGAGCGCGCCTTTCGAAACCGACCTCATGGTCGCCACCCGCATGCGCGACGCGAGCGCGTTCAAGCAGGCGCTCAAGGGCTTGCCGATCGGGTCGAAGCTCAAGCTGAGGGGTCCGCGCGGCGTCATGACGCTGCACGAGGACGCGTCACGCGCCGCCGTGTTCATCGCCGGCGGCATCGGCATCACGCCGTTCAGGAGCATGCTGCGCCAGGCCGTGCATGACCGGCTTTCCCGGCGGCTGATGCTGCTCTATTCGAACCGCCGCCCGCAGGACGCGCCGTTCCTCGCCGAGCTGCAGGACCTGGCGCGCCAGAATGAGAGCGTCGGCCTGCTTGCTCGGATGACCGACGCCGATGGCTTTGTCGACGAAGACACCGTGAAGCGATTCGTCGCGGACGCGGCGGCACCGCTCTACTACCTCGCCGGCCCGCCGGCGATGGTGAACGCCATGAAGGTCATCTTGCGCGGCGCCGGCGTCGCCGACGCTGACGTGCGCAGCGAGCAGTTCTACGGCTACTAGCGCGCCAATCTAGCGTCGGGCTCGCCGCGCGCGAAACGCCGCGGCGGCGCGGGTCATCCAATCGGCATGAAGGATGACGCCGCTCCCCAGACCGCTTTTGTCCTCGCCGGCGGCGGCAGCTTCGGTGCAGTGCAGGTGGGCATGCTGCGCGAGCTGCTCGCCGAGGGGGTCGTACCCGACTTCATCGTCGGATCATCGGTTGGGGCAATCAACGGCGCCTATCTCGCCGGCTCGCCGACGCTGCAGGGCGTGGCACGCCTCGAAGCGCTCTGGCGGGGCCTGCGGCGGCAGGATGTGTTTCCGGTCAGCCTGCGCAGCGTGATCGGGCTGCTTGGACGGCGCAATTTCGTGGTGGATTCCTGTGGCGTGCGGCGGCTGCTCGAAGACAATCTGCCTTACCGGGCACTCGAGAATGCCGCCTGCCCGTTGCATTTGGTAGCCACCGATCTGCTGGGCGGCGCGGTAGTGGCGCTTTCCGCCGGCCCCGTGGTCGACGCGGTGCTCGCGAGCTGCGCGATACCTGCCGCGTTTCCACCCGTGCGCATCGGCGAGCGCTACCTGGTGGACGGCGCCGTGGCGAGCAACACGCCGATCCGCGCCGCCATGGAGCTGGGCGCGAGCCGCCTGGTGGTGTTGCCGACCGGATATGCCTGCGCGCTGGAGAGCCCGCCGCGCGGCGCGCTCGCACTCATGCTGCATGCCGTCACCCTCCTCACCGCACGTCAACTCGTCACGGACCTCGAGCGGTACAGCGCGGAGGTCGAGATCGTCACGGTGCCGCCGCTGTGCCCGCTCACCGTATCGCCCTACGACTTTTCCCGCGGCGGCGAGCTGATCGAGCGGGCCGCCACGCAGACGCGCCGCTGGCTGGATCAGGGCGGAATCGGAAAGCACCGCATACCCGGTGCGCTGCGGCTTCATAAGGATTGAGCTACCGTTCATGGAATATCCGGGCTTTCAGGCTGTTCGGGTGATATCGGCCAGGCGGGGAAGGCGATGAGGGCGAGGCGCATCACGCTGCGGGCGCTGCGTGGGGAGGCGGCGCGTTACGAGAAGCCGCAGACCGAGCCGGAAGCGGCGCTCATCCAGGCCGCGACCCGGCTGTTTGCCGAAAGGGGCTACGACGCCACGCGCACGGCGCAGATCGCCTCGATGGCCGGGGTCACGGAGCGCACGCTGTTCCGCTATTTCCCCTCGAAGAATGCGCTGTACCGCCGCGTGATGTTCCCGGCGATCCTGGCCGCCGCACTGCCGCGCGAGCTCACCGACATCGGCAAGCTCTTTGCGTCCGACTCGGAAAGCTACTCCGACTGGCATAGGCGCATCCTGAAGATGCGCATCGAGGTTGCGAAGCACGCGGGACCGCAGTTTCGCCTGCTGATCGCCACGTTGATGACCGACGAGGCCGTAAGGCGGAGGGTCATCGACCTGTGGAAAGAGAATCTCTGGAAGACGGCGGTCGCTGCAATACGCCGCTACCAGAAGCGCGGTCAGTTGCGCGCCGATCTTCGGCCCGAGGCGATCGCGCGGGCGGTTATTTCGCTCAATCTGGGGTACATCGTCGGGCGCGCGCTACTCGCGCCGGAGGCCAAGTGGAACGACCAGGCGGAGATGGACGCGACCGTGGAGCTGATGATGCGCGGTGCTGCGGCTGCAGCGAATCCAGGCAAATGAGCGCGCCACTATACCGAAATACCTTGGCCTTCTGCGGCTTACCGAAGCCATGGCGTGCGCTTGCGCCTGTAATGAAATCGGGCATAGCCTTCGGCACCCAGTGGAGGAGAAGATCTGATGAAGCCTGAAGCGCGCGCCGCCGCTGCCGTTGCATCGCTCTTCGCACTTGTCATGCTGGTCGGTTTCGGTCTCGCTGGCGGTGAGCTCGGAGTCGTCCAGGCCGACGAGTCCCGAGACGGCGACGGTCACAGGAAGGGCCTCTCGAAGAACGACCGCCAGATAGACAACCACGCGCAGCGGCTGCTCGAAGAGGGCAGGCAGATCTTCCGCTTCGACACCTACGGCTCAGAGGCTTTCTTCGGCGATGCGTTGCAGTTGCACAGGGCCATCGCGGGCGCGCAAAACGGCGGCGTGGGGCCGGGGGTCAGTCCGAAGACCGCGCTCGCGGTCGGCCTGAAGGTGGATGCGGACGCGTTGCCGAACCGGCTGAAGGCGCAGATCCGGGCGGGCAAGGTCAATCTCGACGATCCGGCCACGACGCTCGCCCTGCTCAGGCTCAACGCCGTGCTCGGCCTGACCGGCAGGTTCGACGATGCAGGCAGGATCACGTCGCTCGGCACCCAATGCGCGCTTTGCCATTCCAACGTGGACGATTCCTTCGCGCCCGGCATTGGCAAGCGGCTGGACGGCTGGGCCAACCGTGACCTCAATGTCGGTGTCATCGTTTCGCTCGCTCCCAACCTCACGCCGTTCACCGATCTGCTCGGCGTCGACGAGGCCACGGTGAGGAAGGTACTCACGAGCTGGGGCCCGGGCTGCTACGACGCGTGGCTCGACAAGGACGGCAAAGCCTTCGCGCCCGGTGGCGGGCGGGCGTGCACCCTGATACCTCCTGCGTTCGGTCTCGCCGGGGTGAACCTGCACACCTGGACCGGCTCGGGCTCCGTGCCGTACTGGAACGCCTATGTTGCCGTCACCCAGCAGCACGGCTCGGGGGTGTTCTTCGACGCGCGCCTGGGCAACGCCGACCAGTACCCGGTGTCAGCGAAGAGCGGCTCGTTCAATACGCGCGGCACGCCGGACCTGGTCACATCCAAGCTCGCTGCGCTGCACTTCTATCAGCTCGCCATCCCGGCGCCCACGCCGCCCAAGGGCAGCTTCGACAAGGCGGCGGCCGCGCGCGGCGAGGAAGTGTTCAACGGCCGGGGGCAATGCGCCACGTGCCACGTGCCGCCGTTGTTTACCGAGCCGGGCCACAATCTGCACACGCCGGCCGAGATGGGGATTGATTCGTTCCAGGCCGATCGCTCTCCGACCCGCATGTATCGCACCGCCCCGTTGGCGGGGCTGTGGACCCACCAGAAGGGTGGCTTTTTCCACGACGGGCGCTTCGCCACGTTGCCGGCGGTGATCGAGCACTACGACCGCACCTTCAGGCTCGGGCTGACCGACTCGGAAAAAGGCGAGCTGGTGGAGTACTTGAAGTCGCTATAGAGGAATGGAGACGTTGAGTGGGCAGTTCTCGTGGATCACCTGCTCGACGCGCAGGCGGCGATGCGAACCGTCGGGGAAATCCCATTCGATGGCTTGGCTCGCCGACAGGCCGATCAGCGCAGTCCCGACCGGCGCGAGGACTGACACGCAACAGGCGCAGCCGCCGGACTCCTGCGGAAATACCACGTTTATGAGCTGCTGGATGCCGCTGGTTTCGTCCGTGTAAAGCACTTGCGTATTCATCGTGACGACTCCGCTGCCGCGCGCCGCCTTGGGCGAAATTACGGTGGCGCGGTCGATCTCGCGCAACAGCGCCGCATGCGGCTCGAGCCGGGTGAGCCGTGCACGGTCCTCGAGGGTGATGCGCACCGGGGTGTCGAGGCTGGAGCGCTCAGCGATTTCGGACGCCATTGACTCCCGCAGCAGGCGGCGCGCCCGGAAATACCGTGTGCGTACCGTGGCTTCGGGAATTGCGAGCGCGGCGGCCGTTTCTTCCACCGAAAGCTCCTCTACCGCGCGCAGCATGAACACGCCGCGAAATTCATCCGGCAGCGCGCCGATGCGCTCTGCGAGCAGGCGCCTCACCTCGCCGTGCTCGGCGTGGCTTTGCGGGCCGGCATGCGCGCTCGCCTGGTCGTCCGGCTCGGCGTCCCTATCTATAGGGGCGGCGGTAGCCGCTCTCACGCGGCTGCGGCGGCGCATCAGCGCCTCATTCGCGGTAATTCTTACGAGCCAGGTGGAGAGCTGCGATTCGCCGCGGAATGTCCCGAGTGCCTTATAGGCCTGCAGGCACGCTTCCTGCACGGCATCTTCCGCCTCCGCGTCGTCGCGCAAGATGGCGCGTGCAGTGCGGTAAAGCGTCCGATGATGAAGGCGCACGAGCTCGAGCAGTGCCTCCACGGGGCGCGCGACCGGCCTTGCTTCGGGCTTCGTATCGACCAAGGTGACCTCGATTCACGACAGCAGATGCGGGAGGGCGGATGAGTCCCGGTAATCCGCCGGCGCAACGTGCCGTTCAGCGCGCGGCGGCGGGTTACCGGGCCGCGAGGAGGAAGGC
>Ga0247825_10000665_pt1 | contig 21978 bp, 16 predicted proteins | sample 13C_Vanillin_Day_FD_194413 | JGI IMG/M metagenome (GOLD analysis project Ga0247825, IMG submission 194413) | Soil microbial communities from agricultural site in Penn Yan, New York, United States - 13C_Vanillin_Day48 | ecosystem: Environmental > Terrestrial > Soil > Agricultural land | place...
GGGCATCACGTTCGTGGGTCCGTCCGCCGAGGTACTCGAGCTCACCGGCAACAAGGCACGCGCGATCGCCGCGGCGAAGGCCGCCGGTCTGCCGGTGCTGGCGTCGTCGGAGCCGTCCGCCGACGTGGACGAGTTGCTGGCCGCGGCCGAGACCATGCAGTTCCCGCTGTTCGTGAAGGCCGTCGCCGGCGGCGGTGGCCGCGGCATGCGGCGGGTCGCCGAGCCGGCGCAGCTCAAGGAGTCCATCGAGGCCGCCGCCCGTGAGGCCGAGTCGGCGTTCGGTGACCCGACGGTGTTCCTCGAGCAGGCCGTCGTCGACCCGCGTCACATCGAGGTCCAGATCCTGGCCGACGGTCAGGGCAACGTCATCCACCTGTTCGAGCGGGACTGCTCGCTGCAGCGCCGTCACCAGAAGGTGATCGAGCTCGCGCCGGCCCCGAACCTGTCGGAAGAGTTGCGGGCGAAGATCTGCGCGGACGCCGTGGCGTTCGCGAAGGAGATCAACTACTCCTGTGCGGGCACCGTCGAATTCCTCCTCGACACCCGCGGCAACCACGTGTTCATCGAGATGAACCCGCGCATCCAGGTCGAGCACACCGTCACCGAAGAGGTCACGGACGTCGACCTGGTGCAGTCGCAGTTGCGGATCGCGTCGGGGGAGACTCTCGCGGATCTGGGGCTGAGTCAGGACAAGATCACGCTGCGCGGTGCGGCGCTGCAGTGCCGCATCACCACCGAGGACCCCGCCAACGGGTTCCGCCCGGACACCGGTCGGATCACCGGCTACCGCACCCCGGGTGGTGCCGGTATCCGCCTCGACGGCGGGACGTCGGTCGGGGCAGAGGTGTCCGCGTACTTCGATTCGATGCTCGTCAAGCTGACGTGCCGCGGCCGCGACTTCGAAACCGCCGTCGCCCGGGCCCGCCGCGCGGTCACCGAGTTCCGCATCCGCGGTGTGTCGACGAACATCCCGTTCCTGCAGGCGGTGCTCGACGACCCCGATTTCAAGGCCGGCCGGGTCACCACGTCCTTCATCGAGGAGCGCCCCCAGCTGCTCACGCTGCGCAGCTCCGCCGACCGTGGCACCAAGATCCTCACCTACCTCGCCGACGTGACGGTCAACAAGCCGCACGGCGAGCGGCCGTCGGCGGTGTACCCGCGCGACAAGCTGCCCCAGATCGACCTGTCCACCCCGCCGCCGGACGGCAGCCGTCAGAAGCTGCTCGCCCTCGGGCCGGAGGGATTCGCCAAGGCACTGCGGGAGCAGAAGGCCCTCGCCGTCACCGAGACCACGTTCCGTGACGCACACCAGTCGCTGCTCGCGACCCGCGTGCGGACCAGCGGTCTGCTCGACGTCGCCGGGCACGTCGCCCGGCTGACCCCCGAGCTGCTGTCCATCGAGGCGTGGGGCGGTGCGACCTACGACGTGGCGCTGCGGTTCCTGCACGAGGACCCCTGGTACCGGCTGGCCGCTCTGCGCGAGGCCGTGCCGAACATCTGTTTGCAGATGCTGCTGCGCGGACGGAACACCGTCGGCTACACCCCGTACCCGGAGAAGGTGACGCGGGCGTTCGTCGAGGAGGCCACCAACAGCGGCATCGACATCTTCCGCATCTTCGACGCCCTCAACAACGTCGACCAGATGCGGCCGGCCATCGACGCCGTCCGCGAGACCGGCACCGCACTCGCCGAGGTCGCCCTGTCCTACACCGGCGACCTGTCGAACCCGAACGAGAAGCTGTACACCCTCGACTACTACCTGCGCCTGGCGGAGGAGATCGTCGAGGCCGGTGCGCACATCATCGCGATCAAGGACATGGCCGGACTGCTCCGCGCCCCCGCCGCCACCACCCTGGTGACGGCGTTGCGCAAGAACTTCGACCTGCCCGTGCACGTGCACACCCACGACACCCCGGGTGGTCAGCTCGCGACGTACCTGGCCGCATGGCAGGCAGGCGCGGATGCGGTCGACGGTGCCTCGGCCGCGATGGCGGGCACCACCAGCCAGCCTGCGTTGTCGGCGATCGTGGCCGCGGCCGCGCACTCCGAGCACGACACCGGCCTGGACCTGCAGGCCGTGTGCGACCTCGAGCCGTACTGGGAGGCGCTGCGCAAGGTGTACAAGCCGTTCGAGTCCGGGCTGCCTGCCCCGACCGGACGTGTCTACACGCACGAGATCCCCGGCGGTCAGCTGTCGAACCTGCGCACCCAGGCCGTGGCGCTCGGTCTCGGTGACAAGTTCGAGGAGGTCGAGGCCAAGTACGCGGCCGCCGACCGGATGCTCGGCCGCCTGGTCAAGGTCACCCCGTCGTCGAAGGTGGTCGGCGACCTCGCCCTGCACCTCGTCGGATCCGGAGCGTCCACCGAGGAATTCAAGGAGAACCCGGCGAAGTTCGACATCCCCGATTCGGTGGTCGGGTTCCTGCGCGGCGAACTGGGCACCCCGCCCGGCGGCTGGCCCGAACCGTTCCGCACCCGGGCCCTCGAAGGTCGCGGAGCCGCCAAGCCCGAGGTGGCTCTGTCCGCGGACGACGAGAAGGCACTCTCCGGCACGTCCGCGGAACGACGGGCGACGCTCAACCGGTTGCTGTTCCCCGGCCCGACGAAGGAATTCCTCGAGCACCGGGACAAGTACGGCGACACGTCGCAGCTCTCGGCGAACCAGTTCTTCTACGGCCTGCGTCGCGGCGACGAGCACCGGGTCCGCCTCGCACAGGGTGTCGAGCTGATCATCGGGCTCGAGGCCATCTCCGAACCCGACGAGCGGGGATACCGCACCGTCATGTGCATCCTCAACGGGCAGCTGCGTCCGGTGTCGGTGCGTGACCGGTCCATCTCCAGTGAGCTCCCGGCCGCGGAGAAGGCCGACAAGAACAACCCCGGCCACGTGCCGGCGCCGTTCGCCGGTGTGGTGACCCTCGCCGTGACCGAGGGTCAGCACATCGCCGCCGGCGACACGATCGCGACCATCGAGGCCATGAAGATGGAAGCGGCCATCACCGCCCCGCGAAGTGGCACGGTCTCCCGGCTGGCCATCGGATCGGTCCAGCAGGTGGAGGGCGGCGACCTCCTCGCCGTCGTGTCGACAGGGGAGTCCGCGAGCGAGTGACTCGGATCATCGCGGGACTCGCGGGCGGTCGACGCCTGCGGGTCCCGCCGAGCGGGACCCGGCCCACCTCGGACCGGGTCCGCGAGGCATTGTTCAGCGCACTGCACAGCCGGATGGACCTCGAAGGCGCGTCCGTCCTCGACCTCTACGCGGGGTCGGGGGCGCTCGGCCTGGAGGCGCTCTCCCGGGGTGCGGACCGCGTCGTCCTCGTCGAGTCCGACTCGAAAGCGGCGGGCATCATCAAGCACAACGTGACGACGGTCGGTCTGCCGGGCGCGGAAGTGCGCGGCGCTCCGGTGGCCGCGGTGCTCGCGGGCACCGCCGACCGGCCGTACGACCTGGTGATGGCGGATCCGCCGTACGCCGTCGACGACGAGGCGGTACAGACGGTGCTCGGCCACCTCCGGGTCAACGGCTGGGTCGGCGACGGTTCGATCGTGGTGCTCGAGAGGTCGTCGAGGTCACCCGAGACGGCGTGGCCCGAGGGCTTCGCGCCCGTCAAAGCGAAGAAGTACGGCGAGGCGAGAATCGAATTGGCGACCTGCTACGGTCTGGACTCATGACTGGCGCTGTCTGCCCCGGATCCTTCGACCCCGTGACCAATGGCCACCTTGACGTGATCGGCAGAGCTGCCGCGCAGTTCGACGAGGTCATCGTGACGGTCATGGTCAACAAGAGCAAGCGTGGCCTGTTCACCGTCGAGGAGCGCATCGAGATGCTCGAAGACTCGACCAGTGAGCTGCCCAACGTGCGGGTGTCCTCGTGGCACGGCCTGCTGGTGGATTACGCCAAGCAGCAAGGGATCACAGCGATCGTCAAGGGCCTGCGCGGCGCCAACGACTTCGACTACGAGCTGCAGATGGCGCAGATGAACCAGAAGCTCAGTGGCGTCGACACCCTCTTCATCCCGACCAACCCCACCTACAGCTACCTGTCGAGTTCGCTCGTGAAGGAAGTGGCCACGTTCGGCGGCGACGTCTCCGACATGCTGCCCGAGAAGGTGCACGCCCGTCTTCTCGCGAGGATCGCCGAGCGCGCCGCCGAGAGCAGCTGATACCCGACACACCGGCTGCCACGACACACCCGCGGCGTCCGGTCGGGCAGACTTGCACGAAGAAGGCTGCGCCGACCTGCTGAGGGTCATGGATGATTGGGGTTGCTTGTGTACCGGGTATTCGAGGCGCTCGACGAACTTGTCGCGATTGTCGAAGAGGCACGCGGCGTACCGATGACCGCCGGCTGCGTGGTTCCACGCGGTGACGTCCTCGAACTGCTCGACGACGTGCGCGATGCGATTCCCGGTGAACTCGACGACGCCCAGGACGTCCTGGACCACAAGGACAAACTGGTGGGGGACGCGCGGTCCAACGCGGAGAAGACGATCTCCAGCGCCAACGCCGAGGCGAACTCCACCATCGAGAACGCCCGCGACGACGCCGACCGCATTCTGGCGGACGCGAAGGCGCAGGCCGACCGGATGGTCGCCGAGGCCCGCGCGCACGCCGAGCAGTTGGTCGCCGACGCGCGCGCCGAGGCCGAGTCCTCGGTTGCGGAAGGCCAGCGCGAATACGACGCACTCACGGGTCGAGCGCGGACCGAGGCCGATCGCATGATCGAGTCGGGCAAGGCCTCGTACGAGAGGTCCGTTGCGGAGGGTACGGCGGAGCAGGCGCGCCTCGTCTCGCAGACGGAGGTCGTCCAGGAGGCGCACGCCGAGTCGGCCCGGGTGATCGACTCCGCGCACGCCGAATCCGATCGTCTCCGCTCGGACTGCGACCTGTACGTCGACACGAAGCTCGCGGAATTCGAGGACTTCCTGAACGGCACCGTCCGGTCCGTCGGCCGGGGACGTCAGCAGTTGCGGACCGGTTCGGGTGTACCCGACTACGCCTCGGACTACGACGTCGACGACCGTCGCGCCGAGCGTCGCCGCTGAGCGACCGTCGGTCGCCGCACTCGATCGAATTTGGCTCCACCGCGCAGATTGCGTATCGTGGAGTGGTTGCCCTTAGTCGTTTCCCTTTTCTCGAAAGTGAAGTTTGTTGTCATCCCATCGCCACAGCTCATCGCGTTCCCGACGGGACGCGGATTTCGTGCTGGACACGGTCAAACTCGGCCGTCGTCCCGGTTCGATGCGCACCGTGGAACGGGTGGTGACGGCGCCACAGCGCATCGGTCTCGACCTGATCGCCATCGAGGAAGGATCGGAGATCGATCTCGATCTCCGGTTGGAGGCCGTATCCGAGGGGGTTCTGGTCACCGGTTCGTTGCGAGCCGACACCGTGGGGGAGTGCTCGAGATGTCTCGAGCCGTTCTCGGACACGGTGGACCTGACTCTCACGGAGCTGTTCGCTTACCCGGACAGTGCCACGGAAGAGACCACGGAGGAGGGGGAGGTCTATCACGTCGTCGACGACGAGATCGACCTCGAACCCGTCGTGATCGACGCCGTCGGCCTCGCACTGCCGTTGCAGCCGCTCTGCAGTGACGACTGCCAAGGATTGTGCCCAGAATGTGGCGTTCGCCTGGCGATTGCCGAATCTGGCCATGGGCATGACATACTTGATCCTCGCTGGGCTGGTCTTGCAGCCAAATTTGGCGTGGAATCAGAACCCAGCAAGAATCTTGTGAACACCGAAGCCGAGGAGAAGTAGAAGTGGCTGTCCCCAAGCGCAGAATGTCGCGATCCAACACGAGGTCGCGTCGCAGCCAGTGGAAGACCACTGTGCCTACCCTCGTCACCTGCCCCAACCGTGGCTGCGGCGAGAAGACGCTGCCCCACGTCGCGTGCCCGTCGTGTGGCACATACAAGGGCCGCCAGGTCACTGCCGCCGTCTAGTTCTCCGCGGAGAGGCGTTGTGACGAGCGACATCAGTAATACACCCGCCGGCGGCGAGGAGGATCATGCTTCCCTCCTCGCCGCCCTCGGCGTAGAAATCGAGCCTTCACTGCTCACCCTGGCGTTGACGCACCGCTCGTATGCGTACGAGAACGGTGGTCTGCCCACCAACGAGCGTCTCGAATTCCTCGGTGACTCCGTGCTCGGAGTCACCGTCACCGAGAAGCTGTACCTTGCGCATCCGGACAAGTCCGAGGGCGACCTCGCGAAGATCCGGGCGAGCATCGTCAACATGCACGCGCTCGCGGAGGTGGCCCGCACACTCGGTGAGGGCGGCCTCGGTGCCCATCTTCTGCTCGGTAAGGGCGAGGAGATGACCGGTGGCCGTGACAAGCCGAGCATCCTGGCGGACGGCATGGAGTCGATTCTCGGCGCCATCCACCTCGAGCACGGCATCGACACGGCGCGACGCGTCGTACTCGACCTCTTCAGCGACCTTCTCCAGCGAGCCCCTCGCCTCGGCGCGGGTCTGGACTGGAAGACGAGTCTGCAGGAGTTGACGGCGGAGCGTGGCGTCGGTGTCCCGGCGTACGAGATCACCGCGACCGGCCCGGACCACGACAAGGAATTCACCGCCACCGTGATCGTCGGCGGCAAGCCCCTCGGCGTCGGTATCGGCCGCTCCAAGAAAGAGGCCGAGCAGAAGGCTGCGAGCACGGCGTGGAATGCGTTGTCCGACGCAGGCCCCGACGTAGCGGCCGACGACGTCAGTGCCTGAACTACCCGAAGTCGAGGTGGTCCGGCGCGGACTCGAACGCCACATCGTGGGGGCGTCGATCGATTCCGTCGACATCCTGCATCCGCGGGCGATCCGGCGTCATCTGCCCGGCGCCGCCGACCTCGCCGGACAGCTCACCGGCGAACGCATCGCGAGCGCCGACCGTCGTGGAAAGTATCTGTGGCTGGTCCTCGAACCCAGCACCGTCGCTCTCGTGGTGCATCTGGGCATGAGTGGTCAAATGCTCGTGCAGCCACCGGAATTGCCGACCGAGAAGCATCTGCGCATCCGGGCCCGGCTCGATTCCGGTCTCGACCTCCGGTTCGTCGACCAGCGGACGTTCGGGGGCTGGGCGCTGGCACCTCTCGTCGACGTCGACGGATCGCTCGTGCCGGACTCGGTGGCGCACATCGCCCGTGATCCACTGGATCCGCGGTTCGACCTCACGGCGACCGTGAAGGTCGTGCGCGGCAAGCACACCGAGATCAAGCGTGCGCTTCTGGACCAGACCGTCGTCTCCGGCATCGGCAACATCTACGCGGACGAGGCGCTGTGGCGCGCCCAGATCCACGGGAATCGGCTCACCGACAGGCTGAGTGGTCCCAAGATCCGTGAAGTGCTCACGGCCGCGCAGGAGGTCATGCGTGAGGCGCTCACCCAGGGCGGCACGTCCTTCGACGCTCTCTACGTGAACGTCAACGGCGAGTCGGGCTATTTCGACCGTTCGCTGTCCGCCTACGGTCAGGAGGATCGCCCGTGCCCGCGGTGCGGCACCGCGATCCGGCGGGAGAAATTCATGAACCGCTCGTCGTTCAGTTGCCCGAAGTGCCAGCCGGCACCACGGAGAAGCCCGGCGAAATCGTCTGTGTGAGTTCGGCGGTCACGGGCTCGTCGGCGAACTGTCCGTCGGGGTCGTGGCGCGGTGTCGCCTTGGCGTCGAAGTAGTCGCCGCCCTTGCGTTTCACGTCGTCGGTGCCCCACTCACGGTGGCGGGGCACCGGTGCCATTCTCGGAATGTGCTTGCGGCAATGGATGTATGCCTCCTCCACCTCCACCACCACCCAGCGTTCCGGGATCCGGCCGTTCGCGTGGTCCGCAGGCAGATCTGCGACGTCGGAGCGCAGGACGGGGTCTTCGACGATCCGGGCCGAACCGTTCACGTGCAGTCCGATGAGGTCCTGCACGAAGTCCACGAGAATGATTCCGACGTGCGGGTTTTCCCGGATGTTGCCGAGGCTCGCCATCACGCCGTTGCCGCGGTACTCCGGGTACGCGAGGGTCTTCGAGTCGATGACGTGTATGAATCCCGGTGTCCCGGCGCGCAGACTGTTGTCGCATTCGCCGGAGGCGTCGGCGGTGGCGATGAAGGCCATCTCCTGGCGTCCGATGAACTCGATCATCGTCGGATTGAGATGGTCCAGCATCTGATCCGAGTAGAACTTGGCGGCACGATCCTCGGTGCCGTACTCGGACTGAAGTTGGCGCTCTCCCGCACTACCGATCTGGCCCATCTGCATTCCCCGTTACCCCTCGGCGTCATTGGTCGGTTCACCCTACGGCCCACCGGTTCCCTCTGCTGAGAATCCTCGTTCACAATTCCGCGGAAACCACTGCCGCCCACCCACCTACCTGGCGGTGCGCCGATCGGTGGCAGGATTGAGCGCATGGCAGAACAGACTTCCGACACGACGGCGCCCACCTCACTGTGGGTCGAGCGAACGGGCACCCGGCGGTACACCGGTCGCAGCTCGCGCGGCGCCGAGGTCCTGATCGGCTCCGAGGGCGTGGAGGGCGTGTTCACCCCCGGGGAACTCCTGAAGATCGCACTCGCCGCGTGCAGTGGAATGAGCTCGGACTTCCCGCTGTCGCGGCGGCTGGGCGACAACTACGACGCCACCATCCGGGTGTCCGGTGCCGCCGACCGGGAGAACGAGGTGTACCCGCAGCTGGACGAGGTGCTGGAGCTGGACCTCAGCGAGCTCGACGCCGACGCGCAGGAGCGTCTGGTGGCGCTCGTGGAACGGTCGGTCGACAAGGTCTGCACGGTCGGGCGGACGCTGAAGGCCGGGACGAAAGTGACGTTGACCGTCCAGAGGGAAGCATGATGCGTCGTGAGCTGGCCGCACTCGCGGGCGGGACGGCGCTCTGCGCGGGTCTGCTCGTGGTCGCGCCCGCGGCCGCCGGGCCCGCGTTCTCGCCCCCCGGCGGTGCGTGCACCCCGTGGTCGGTGTCGGAGGTGACGTCCGGGGCGGGTGTTCTCGAGAACCTGGCCTTCGACGGCGCGGGCACCATGCTGGTGTCGCGGACAGGCCTGGTGGGCGGCGGAGCCCTCGACGGGGTCGCCCCCGACGGCACTGTCACCCCGGTCGTGCCCGAGGTCGAGTCGCCCGGTGGAATCGCCGTGGACGGCGCCGACGCGTACTTCGCCACGGGGAACTCCTTCGCCGCCGGGGTCACCGGCTCGGCGAGCGGCACGGTCGACGTCGTGAACCTCGACACGGGTGACACACGCACCGTGGCCGAGGGACTGGTCATGCCGAACGGGCTGGTCCGGCTGGGCAACGGAGACATCCTCACCACCCGGAATCTGGGCTCCGGGGCGGGACTGACGCGCGTCCCCGCGGCGGATCCCCACACACCGGAGGTCGTCCGCACCGATCTCGGCACCGTCGACGGTCTCTCCGCGCACGACGGCAACGTCTACACGGTGACGACGTTCGACACGACCACCACGCTGCGCATCCTCCGCGAAGACGACCTCGGCGGACCCGTTGTCTCCGTCGCGCTGCCCGGCTCCGGGCCCCTCAACGCGGCCGACGACCTCACCGCCGGACCGGACGGCATCGTCTACGTCGCCTACAACGGCGGCGGCAAGGTGGTGCGGGTCGATCCCACGACGGGGGAGAGCTGCGCCCTGGCGTCCGGACTGCCGCTCGTGTCCTCGGTGCGGTTCGGCGCCGGACCGGGCTGGGATCCTGACGCGCTCTATGCCACCAGCTTCACCGGGAAGATCTACAAGCTCGAACGGTCGTGACGGACATGGAGAGAATGACCGCGTGGGTGCACGGATTCGTGCAGGGTGTGGGATTCCGGTGGTGGACCCGCGCCCGCGCGCTGGAACTCGGCCTCGTCGGATACGCGGCCAACCAGAAGGACGGCCGCGTGCTCGTCATCGCCGAGGGGCCTCGGGACAAGCTGGAAACCCTGCTGACGCTGCTGCGGTCGGGAGACACACCGGGCGCGGTGGATCTCGTCGTGGAGCAATGGGATTCCGCCCGCGGCGACCTCACCGGGTTCGTGGAACGGTGAACCGCAGGTAAAGTTCTCCGTCATGCATCTGAAGAGTCTGACGCTGAAGGGATTCAAATCCTTTGCGTCCGCAACGACTCTGCGATTCGAGCCGGGAATCACCTGTGTCGTAGGGCCCAACGGATCGGGTAAGTCCAACGTCGTCGACGCGCTCACCTGGGTGATGGGCGAGCAGGGGGCGAAGGCCCTTCGCGGCGGCAAGATGGAAGACGTCATCTTCGCCGGCACCGCCGGGCGGGCGCCCCTCGGACGCGCCGAGGTCACACTGACGATCGACAACTCCGACGGCGCCCTGCCGATCGACTACTCCGAGGTGTCGATCACCCGGCGCATGTTCCGCGACGGCGCCGGCGAATACGAGATCAACGGCAGCTCGTGCCGGCTGATGGACGTGCAGGAACTGCTCAGCGACTCCGGCATCGGCCGGGAGATGCACGTGATCGTCGGTCAGGGCCGCCTCGCCGCCATCCTCGAATCCCGTCCGGAGGACCGGCGCGCGTTCATCGAGGAAGCAGCAGGCGTCCTCAAGCACCGCAAACGCAAGGAAAAGGCGGTCCGCAAACTCGACGCGATGCAGGCCAACCTGGCGCGCCTGAACGACCTCACGGCGGAACTGCGGCGCCAGCTCAAACCACTCGGACGGCAGGCCGAGGTGGCACGCCGCGCCCAGACCGTGCAGGCCGACCTCCGCGACGCGAAGCTGCGGCTCGCCGCGGACGACCTGGTCACGCGGCGCGAGGACCTGGCCAGCCAGGCTCAGGACGAGAAGGTCGCGCGCGAGCAGCACGACCAGGTCACCGAGGCACTCGACGAGGCCAATCTCGAGCTGGGACGGCACGAACAGGAACTGTCGAGGCTCACACCGGGTGCGGAAGCGGCCGCGCAGACCTGGTTCCAGCTGTCGGCACTCGCCGAGCGCGTCAACGCGACCATCCGTATCGCCCGCGAGCGGGCACGCCACCTCGACGCCGAGCCCTCCGCGAACCGCGGTCAGGATCCCGACGAGATGGAGGCCCGCGCCGACCGGATCGCCGCGGAGGAGATGGAGCTCGTCGAAGCCGTCGAGATGGCGCGCGCGGCGCTGGACGCGGCCAAGGAGCAGCTGGCACTGGGGGAGGAGACCGCCGCCGAGGCGGAACGGGCTCACATGGCGGCGGTCCGGGCGATCGCCGACCGCCGTGAAGGCCTGGCGCGGCTGTCCGGCCAGGTCGACACGCTGCGCACCCGCGCCGACTCCGTCGACGCCGAAGTGTCCCGGCTGACCGTCGCGATCGAAGAGGCCCGCCAGCGCGGCGACGCGGCACAGTCCGAGTTCGAGGTCGTCCAGGACGAGATCGGTGACCTCGACGCCGGCGAGCTCGGACTGGATTCCCACCACGAGCGTGCCGTCGAGGCACTGCGCCTGATCACCGAACGCGTTACCGAACTCCAGGCCGAGGAGCGCGCAGCCGGGCAGGAAGTGGCATCCCTGCGTGCCAGGATCGACGCGCTGGCGATGGGCCTCGAACGCAAGGACGGCGCCGGCTGGCTCGTCGAGAATCGCGGCGAACACGGCATCCGCGGACCGATCGGTGGCCTCATCACCGTCGAGAAGGGGTACGAGGGCGCCGTCGCGGCGGCCATGGGCCCCGCCGCCGACGCCGTCGTCGCCGAATCCCTCGACGCCGCCCGCAGCGCAGTCGGTGCGCTGAAGGAGACGGACAGCGGTCGGGCGTCCCTGTTCATCGGAACCGATCAGGCGGCGGCGAACGGCGGACACCTGGACTCCGGCGCCCGGTGGGCCGTCGACGTCATCGACTGCCCCGCCGAACTGCGGACCGGACTCGCGGCGCTCCTGGGTGGAGTGGTCGTGGTCGATTCCCTCGACGACGCCGTCGAGACCGTCCGGCGCAGGCCCGACGTGCGCGCCGTCACCCGCGAGGGAGATCTCCTCGGAGCGGGCTGGATGAGCGGCGGGTCGGACCGTCAGCCGAGCACCCTCGAGGTCCAGGCCGCCATCGACAACTCGGTGCAGGATCTCGCCCGCGCCGAACGTCGCGCCGAGGAACTGGCCGCGGCACTGTCCGGCGCGGTCGCGGAACAGGCCGACCGCCAGGAGAACGCCGAGCAGGCACTGGCCGCGCTGAACGAGTCCGACGCCGCGATGTCCGCCATCTACGAGCGCCTCGGCCGCCTCGGCCAGGCCGCGCGGGCCGCGCACGCCGAATCCGATCGGCTCATGGCGCAGCGCGACAAGGCCGAGAGCGGCCGAGAGGACACGCTGACCGCGCTGGCCGAACTCGAGGAACGGCTGCGCCTGGCGGAACAGGACGGGTCGTCCGCCGGTGCCGACACGGGCGGTTCCGACACGACGAGCATCGATCGTGAGATGGCGGCCGCCGCACTGGCCGAAGTGCGGGCCGTGGAAGTGGAAGCCCGGCTGTCCGTGCGCACGGCCGAGGAGCGCGCCGAGTCGGTGCGCGGCAAGGCCGACTCCCTGCGCCGCGCCGCACAGGTGGAACGCGACGCGCGCGCCCGGGCCGAACGCGCGATGAAGGCCCGCCAGAACGCGGCCGCCGTCGCGGCGGCGGTCGCCGAGTCGGGACAGCGGGTCGCCGAGCACCTCGGTGACGTCGTCGACGCCGCGATGGCGCACCGTGACGAACTCGCCCGGGCCCGCACCGAGCGGACGACCCAACTCGAACAGGTGAAGGAAAGGGTGCGTCAGCTGACCGGACAGCTGGCGTCGCTCACCGATTCCGTGCACCGCGACGAGGTGGCTCGCGCCCAGGCCGCGCTGCGCATCGAGCAGCTCGAGGAGGCGATCCTCGAACAGCACGGGATCGGCCTGGACGATCTGATCGCCGAATACGGCCCCGATGTCGCGCTGCCGCCGTCCGCACTCGAGATGGAGGAGTACGAGCAGGCGAAGGAGCGCGGCGAGCAGGTCACGATGCCCGCACCGATTCCGTACGACCGCGCCACGCAGGAACGTCGCGCGAAACGTGCCGAGAAGGACCTGGCGACGCTCGGCAAGGTCAACCCCCTGGCACTCGAGGAGTTCGCCGCGCTCGAGGAGCGCTACAACTTCCTCTCGACTCAACTCGAGGACGTGAAGACCGCCCGCAAGGATCTCCTCGGGGTGGTGGCCGACGTCGATGCCCGCATCCTGCAGGTGTTCACCGAGGCCTACTCGGACGTCGAACGCGAATTCGTGCAGGTGTTCGCGAAACTGTTCCCCGGTGGTGAAGGCAGGCTGGTGCTCACCGATCCGTCGGACATGCTGACCACCGGCATCGAGGTGGAGGCCCGCCCGCCCGGCAAGAAGGTCAAGCGGCTGTCGCTGCTGTCCGGTGGCGAGAAGTCTTTGACGGCGGTGGCGATGCTCGTGGCGATCTTCCGGGCCAGGCCGTCCCCCTTCTATGTGATGGACGAGGTGGAGGCCGCGCTGGACGACACGAACCTGCGTCGTCTCATCGGGTTGTTCGAGCAGTTGCGGGAGAAGTCGCAGCTGATCGTCATCACTCACCAGAAGCCGACGATGGAGGTGGCCGACGCGCTCTACGGCGTCAGCATGCGCGGCGACGGCATCACTACCGTCATCTCCCAGCGGCTCCGTGGCCAGGACATGGCGGCCGCGGACGTCTGATTTCGACCCGCTCCGGGACGGCGCGGGCGGGAAGGCAGTGCGCGACGAAATCCGGAGCCTGAAACAATGGGCGGCGTGACTACCGGAGCTTGGATTGCCATCGCGGCCGCACTGGCCGTACTTCTCGTCGTTCTCGTCGTCGGGTCCCTGCTGTATCGGCGTCGCCGGATTTCCCTGAAGGCGCCGGACACCCCGCAGGTCACCACGGCGGAGAAGGACCGTTCGGGCAGTTACCGGGCGGACGGCGGGTTCAACTTCAGCCAGGGGTCGACGGCGACGGCACCGCCACGTCCGCCTGCGCCCGAGCCGGTTCTGCCGAAACCGGCGCCCGAACCCGAGGTGGCCGCGCCCGAACCCGAGGTCGTCGCGCCCCCGGCGCCCGAGAAGGCCCCCGAGAAGGCCCCCGAGAAGGCCCCGGAGAAGCCGACGGCCCCGCCGGAACCGGTCACCTACGAACCGGTCGTCGCGCCCGAGGTCGAACCGGAACCCGAGGTCGCGCCCGCACCCGAACCCGAACCGGCTGCCGCCGCGCCGGTGCTCGACGTCATCGCCCCCACCGAAGGACGGCTCGACCGCCTGCGTGGGCGGCTGTCCCGCTCCCAGTCCGCGGTGGGCAAGAGCCTGCTCGGACTGCTCGGCGGTGGCGATCTCGACGAGGACTCCTGGGAAGAGGTGGAGGACACGCTCCTCATCGCCGACCTCGGCTCGGCGACCACCACGAAGATCGTCACGTCGCTGCGTGAGCAGATGGCATCGCGCAGCGTCCGCACCGAGGCCGATGCCCGCGCGCTGCTGCGTGAAGTCCTGGTCGCCGAACTCCGGCCGGAACTCGATCGCTCGATCCGTGCCCTGCCGCACGACGACCACCCGGCGGTCCTGCTGGTCGTCGGTGTGAACGGCACCGGCAAGACCACCACCACCGGCAAGCTCGCGCGTGTGCTCGTGGCCGACGGCAGGCGCGTCCTGCTCGGTGCCGCCGACACGTTCCGTGCCGCAGCCGCGGACCAGCTGCAGACGTGGGCCGAGCGAGTGGGCGCCGAGGTGGTGCGCGGGAAGGAAGCCGCAGATCCGGCGGCCGTCGCGTTCGACGCCGTGTCCAAGGGAATCGATACCGGCGTCGACGTCGTGCTGATCGATACCGCCGGCCGGCTCCACACGAAAACGGGACTGATGGACGAGCTCGGCAAGGTGAAGCGGGTCATCGAGAAGAAGGCCTCGGTCGACGACGTGCTCCTCGTCCTCGACGCGACCATCGGCCAGAACGGCCTCGCGCAGGCGCGGGTGTTCGCCGAGGTCGTCGACATCACCGGTGTGGTCCTCACCAAGCTCGACGGCACCGCCAAGGGTGGCATCGTGTTCCAGGTTCAGCACGAACTCGGGGTTCCCGTGAAGCTCGTCGGGCTCGGTGAGGGCGCCGACGATCTGGCTCCGTTCGAGCCGGGCGCCTTCGTCGACGCGTTGCTCGGCTGACGCAGCGATTCGGGGTCGTCGCGGGGTCCCGGACCGCTCCGGGGCGATGAAACCGACCGCAAATCGCCTGGCGAAACCTGCACGCAACAAAATAGGCCGATGCGTTCACGAGCGCGAAACAGTGCAGTGGCATAGCCGAAACACCAACTGAGCACCCTTCTTCTCAGGTCGTCAGCCGCTACCGGCTGGGCAGAGAAGGAGGAGGCTCAAGGTGGATTTCCCCACTATCGGTGCACCGGACACCGGGGACACAGCGTGGATGCTGACCAGCGCCGCGCTCGTGTTGCTCATGACTCCGGGTCTTGCGTTCTTCTACGGCGGCATGGTGCGGGCCAAGAGCGTGCTGAACATGCTCATGATGAGCATCAGCGCGATGGGTGTCGTCGGCATCCTGTGGGTTCTCTACGGCTACTCCATGGCCTTCGGTGAGGACAAGGGAAACCTTGTCGGTGATCCGTTCCAGTACTTCGGACTCAAGGGACTGTTCGGCGGGTCCTACCTCGCCGAGACCGACGACGCCGGTTCGGTCATCGCCGACTCCGCGATCCCGCTCGTCGGCACCATCCCCGCGACGGTGTTCGTCGCGTTCCAGGCCATGTTCGCGATCATCACCGTCGCCCTCATTTCGGGTGCCGTGGCGGATCGCCTGCGCTTCGGGCCCTGGCTGCTGTTCGCCGGCCTCTGGGCGACGGTCGTGTACTTCCCCGTGGCGCACTGGGTCTTCGCCTTCGACGGTGTCACCGCCGAGACCGGTGGCTGGATCGCCAACAAGCTCGCCGCGGTCGACTTCGCGGGTGGTACCGCCGTCCACATCAACGCCGGCGCCGCCGGCCTCGTCCTCGCGATCATTCTCGGCAAGCGCAAGGGATGGCCGGGAACCCCGTTCCGCCCGCACAACCTGCCCTTCGTGATGCTCGGCGCCGGCCTCCTCTGGTTCGGCTGGTTCGGTTTCAACGCCGGTTCGGCCGTCGGGTCCAACGGCATCGCCGGAGCAACCTTCATCACCACCGTCATCGGAACGTGCGCGGCCATGCTCGCCTGGCTCCTGGTCGAGCGGATTCGCGACGGCCACGCCACCACACTCGGCGCGGCGTCCGGAATCGTGGCCGGCCTGGTTGCCATCACGCCTTCCTGCTCCTCGGTGAACGTCCTCGGCGCACTCGCCATCGGCGTCGTGGCAGGCGCACTCTGCGCACTCGCGGTCGGACTCAAGTTCCGCTTCGGATTCGACGACTCGCTCGATGTCGTCGGTGTCCACCTCGTCGGCGGCATCGTCGGAACGCTGATGGTGGGCCTGGTCGCAACGGCTGAGGCGCCCGCGGGTGTTGTCGGACTGTTCTATGGTGGAGGCCTCGACCAACTCTGGCGTCAGGCAGTGGGCGCCGGAGCAGTACTGCTTTACTCGCTCGTCGGGACGGCCGTCGTCGCGTTGATCGTGAAGTTCACGATCGGTCTGCGGCTCAGCGACGAGGGTGAATCACTTGGAGTGGACGAGTCGGAACACGCAGAAACTGGCTACGATTTCGCCGCTCTCGGCGGAAACTCGGCGACTGCTCGTGTATCCGGCAAGGAGGGATGAGGAAATGAAGCTGATCACAGCAATTGTCAAGCCGTTCACTCTGGAGGACGTCAAGACGGGACTCGAGCAGGCGGGCGTCCTGGGCATGACCGTCAGCGAGGTCCAGGGGTACGGCCGGCAGAAGGGCCACACCGAGGTCTACCGAGGTGCCGAGTACTCGGTCGATTTCGTTCCGAAGGTCCGGGTCGAGGTCGTCGTGGACGACGCTGCTGTGGACAAGGTCGTCGAGGTGATCGTCGAGGCGGCACGCACCGGCAAGATCGGTGACGGCAAGGTCTGGGTCTCACCGGTCGAGTCGGTGATCCGGGTGCGTACCGGGGAACGCGGCGCGGATGCACTCTGACCCCAACGGGTCCGGTAAGACCGGCCCTGGTCCCGTCGCCAAGGCGACGGAACCAGGGCCGGTTGCGTCAGGCGGATCGGACCAAGCAGCGGACCTGGCCCGCGCACGCAGGCAACTGCTCACCGGTGGCTCCGAGACCGGCCCCGGCGCAAGGAATCCCGCAGGTCACGGGCGTCGGCTCGACGCCGCCGCGCTCCGTCACGCGCTCGTCGACCTGCACGAGTTCTGGTTGACGACAAAGGGTGCCGAGCTGGGCATCAAGCCCGACAGCGGTTTCGCGCTCGTCGCGGTCGGTGGGCTCGGTCGCCGGGAACTCCTGCCGTACTCGGATCTCGACCTTCTTCTGCTTCACGACGACATGGATCCGGCGGTCGTCGCGCAGGTGGCCGACCAGCTCTGGTATCCGTTGTGGGACGCGCACATCAAGCTCGACCACAGCGTCCGCACCATCCCTCAGGCCCTACAGGTGGCGGACACGGACATCACCGCGGCGCTGGGAATGCTCGAGGCCCGTCACATCGTCGGTGACGTCGAGCTGACCAATCTGCTCATCAGCGGGGTGCGCCGGCAGTGGCGCACCGACATCCGCAACCGTTTCGACGGTCTCATCGAGCAGACGCGGTCGCGCTGGGAACGCAGCGGCGAGATCGCCCACCGCGCAGAGCCCGACCTGAAGAGCGGTCGCGGTGGACTGCGGGACGTACAGCTGCTCAACGCGCTGTCCATCGCGCAGCTCACCGACGGCATGCCCGGGCTCGGTCCCGAGTCGCCCGGCGGGGGACTGGCACTCGCGCATCGCCGGCTCCTCGACGTCCGCACCGAACTGCACCGGGTCGCAGGCCGCTCCCGGGATCAGTTGCGGGCGCAGGACGCCGACGAGATCGGCGCCGCACTGCGGATCGGCGATCGATTCGACCTCGCGCGCATGCTCAGTGATGCCGCACGCACCATCAGCTATTCCGTCGACGTCGGTGTGCGGACGGCCGGACACGCCCTGCCGCGGCGCGGTCTGGCGCGGTTGCGCCGACCACCGGTGCGACGGCCCCTCGACGAGGGTGTCGTCGAGCACGCCGGGGAGGTGGTGCTGGCGCGCGACGCCCGGCCGGCGAAGGACCCCGGCCTCGTGCTGCGAGTCGCGTCGGCGTCGGCGACGACGGGGATGCCGATGTCGGCGTCCACTCTGAATCGCCTGGCCGACAACGCCCCCGAGCTGCGCGAGCCGTGGCCGAAGGAGGCGCTGAACGATCTGCTGGTGATGCTCGGCTCGGGTAGCCGTGCCGTCGCGGCGATCGAGGCTCTCGATCGGACCGGGCTGTGGGGCAGGCTTCTTCCCGAGTGGGGTGCCGTCCGGGATCTGCCGCCGCGCGACGCGGTGCACACGTGGACGGTGGATCGTCATCTCGTCGAGACCGCCGCCTATGCCAGTGGGTTCACCACCCGCGTCGCGCGCCCGGACCTGCTGATGCTCGGTGCGTTGCTGCACGACATCGGAAAGGGCCGCGGCGGCGACCACAGCGTGGTCGGCGCGGAACTGGCCACCCAGATCGGTAAGCGCCTCGGATTGTGGCCGTCGGACGTCGCGCTGCTGACGGCGATCGTGCGCCACCACCTGCTGCTGCCGCACACCGCGACGCGGCGTGATCTCGACGATCCCGAGACGGTCGAGCGGGTCGTGGAGGCGCTCGGCGGTGACGGCGTCCTGCTGGAGTTGCTGCACGCGCTGGCGGAGGCGGATTCACTGGCGACGGGTCCCGGGGTGTGGGGTGACTGGAAGTCGTCGCTGATCGGGGAACTCGTGCGCCGCTGCCGCCTCGTCATGGCGGGAGAAGTGTTTCCCGCACCCGATCCGCTCGATCCGGAACACGTCGCGCTGGCGGCATCGGGTGGCGTGCACGTCGCGCTGGTCCCCGCCGACAGTCCGCACACGTATGTGGTGACGGTCATCGCCCCCGACCAGCGGGGTCTGCTGTCGAAGGCGGCGGGCGTGCTCGCGCTGCACTCCCTGCGGGTCTACTCCGCGTCTCTGGGCAGCGCCGAGGGGTCGGCGGTCAACTCGTTCGTCGTGTCTCCGAGGTTCGGGGCGCCGCCGCAGGCGGGTCTGCTGCGGCAGGAACTGATCCGCGCGCTCGCGGGGGAACTGAACCTGCTGGAGATGCTCACGGCCAAGGAAGAGGAGGCTCGCGAGAGCCAGCGCGTCGCCGCCGTGGAGGAACGGGGCGAAGCCGCGGTTCCCGTGCAGTACGCGCAGGCGCCGCCGCGAGTCATCTGGTTCGACACCGCATCGCCCGGCGAGGTCATCCTCGAGCTGAGGGCCGAGGACCGGCTGGGGCTGCTGTCCCGGCTGGCCGACGCGTTCGACACGTGCGGCGCGGACGTCCGATGGGCGCGGGTGACCACCCTGGGTTCGTCGGTGATCGACTCGTTCTGCCTCGATCTCGGCGGCGGAGACACCCGGGCGAGCCGGGAACAGGTCGAGAGCGCGATCCTCGGCGTCGTTCCCCTCACGAAGCCGAAGAAGCAGGAGGGCAGCGGGGGAGAATGAACGACAGGACGTGAGCGGCTAGGCTGGGGCCCGAGAATATCCACCGCACACTCGCATGACTTCAGGAGCGCACTCGGTGTTCGAATCCCTTTCCGACAGGTTGACCGGAGCCCTCAAGGATCTGCGTGGCAAGGGTCGCCTTTCCGGAGCCGACATCGATGCCACCTGCCGTGAGATCCGGTTGGCCCTGCTCGAGGCAGACGTCGCGCTGCCCGTCGTACGCTCGTTCATCGCCAAGATCAAGGAACGCGCCAAGGGCGTCGAGGTCTCGGGGGCGCTGAACCCGGCGCAGCAGGTCGTCAAGATCGTCAACGAGGAACTCGTCGGGATCCTCGGGGGCGAGACCCGCCGGCTGGCGTTCGCCAAGACGCCGCCGACGGTCATCATGCTCGCCGGTCTGCAGGGTTCCGGTAAGACGACCCTCGCCGGCAAGCTCGCGAAGTGGCTGCGCGACCAGGGGCACACCCCGCTGCTCGTGGCCTGCGACCTGCAGCGTCCCGGCGCCGTCACCCAGCTGCAGATCGTCGGTGAGCGCGCGGGGGCAACGGTGTTCGCACCGCACCCCGGCACGTCCATCGGCGGCGGCGACAACGAGCTGGGCATCACCGCGGCCGACCCGGTCGAAGTGGCCCGGGCAGGTGTCGAGGAAGCCCGCAACAAGCAGTTCGACGTGGTCATCGTCGACACCGCGGGTCGCCTGGGTATCGACGCCGACCTGATGGCGCAGGCTGCGGGTATCCGCGACGCCGTGAACCCGGACGAGACGATCTTCGTTCTCGACGCGATGATCGGTCAGGACGCGGTCAGCACGGCCGAGGCGTTCCGTGAGGGTGTCGGATTCACCGGTGTCGTGCTCACGAAGCTCGACGGTGACGCCCGCGGTGGTGCGGCGCTCAGCGTCCGCGAGGTCACCGGGCAGCCCATCCTGTTCGCGTCCACGGGTGAGAAGCTCGAGGACTTCGACGTCTTCCACCCCGACCGCATGGCCAGCCGCATTCTCGGCATGGGTGACGTCCTCAGCCTGATCGAGGCGGCCGAGCAGCACTTCGACGCCGAGCAGGCCGAGGCCACCGCACAGAAGATCGGCTCGGGACAGCTCACGCTGGAGGACTTCCTCGAGCAGATGATGGCCGTCCGCAAGATGGGCCCCATCGGCAACCTCCTGGGCATGCTCCCGGGTGCCGGACAGATGAAGGACGCTCTCGCGAACGTCGACGAGAAGCAGCTCGACCGGGTGCAGGCCATCATCCGCGGCATGACCCCCGCCGAGCGCGACGATCCCAAGATCATCAACGCCTCCCGCAGGCTGCGGATCGCCAACGGTTCGGGCGTCAAGGTCTCCGACGTCAACCAGCTCGTCGACCGTTTCTTCGAGGCCCGCAAGATGATGGCCGCGATGGCCGGGCGGATGGGCATGCCCGGTTCACGGAAGCAGCAGCGCAGCAAGAAGGGCAAGAAGGGCAAGAAGGGTGGCAAGGGACCCACGCCGCCGAAGGTGCGCGGAGGATTCCCCGGCGGCCTGCCCGGCGGGTTCCCGGGAATGCCGCCCGGCGGTCTCCCCTCGGGTATGCCCGATCTGTCGAAAATGCCGAAGGGCCTGGACGAATTGCCGCCCGGACTCGAGGGCATCGACCTGTCCCAGCTGAAGCTGCCGAAGAAGTAGCCGATGGGCGCGTTGCACTTCCGGGGCACCGGTCTGCCCGACGAACAGCCGGTCGAGTTCTGGGTCGACAACGGTGTGATCTCGACCGAACCGGTTCCCGGCGCCGAGACCGTCTGTGAATCCGGGTGGATCGTTCCCGGTCTCGTCGACGCCCACTGCCACGTCGGCATCAGATTCGGCGGCGGCGGTGGCGAGAGCGTCGAGGGGCTGATCGCGCAGGCGGAGACCGAGCGCGACTGCGGGGTCCTGCTGATTCGTGACGCGGGTTCGCCGGTCGACACCCGGTTCGTCGACGACCGCCCCGACCTGCCGAGGATCATCCGCGCCGGGCAGCACATCGCCGCCCCCAAGCGGTATATCCGCGGACTGCCGGTCGATCTCGAGGACGAGTCGCAGCTTCCGGACGAGGTGGTGCGCCAGGCCCGGGCCGGTGACGGGTGGGTCAAGCTCGTCGGCGACTGGATCGACCGCTCCGCGGGCGACCTCGCGCCGTTGTGGAGCGACGACATCCTCGTCGAAGCGATCGCGGCCGCACACCGCGAAGGGGCTCGCGTCACCGCGCACGTCTTCGCCGAGGATGCGCTTCCGGGCCTGATCAACGCCGGAATCGACTGCATCGAGCACGGCACCGGGCTCACCGACGAGACGATCGAGCTGATGGTCTCGCACGGAACCGCCCTCGTCCCGACGCTGATCAACATCGCGACGTTCCCGGACA
>Ga0247825_10000666_pt1 | contig 21967 bp, 22 predicted proteins | sample 13C_Vanillin_Day_FD_194413 | JGI IMG/M metagenome (GOLD analysis project Ga0247825, IMG submission 194413) | Soil microbial communities from agricultural site in Penn Yan, New York, United States - 13C_Vanillin_Day48 | ecosystem: Environmental > Terrestrial > Soil > Agricultural land | place...
AGGACCAAGGACGGACCAAGAACGAAGGCCCAAGTACCAAGGACTGAAGGAGAGCTACACCGCAGCCTGAAAAAACGACTTGACGGTTTCGATGACGCTGGTCTGTTCCGCGTCGGACAGATCCGTATAGAACGGGAGCCGGACGACACGGCCGCTGATGTCCTCGGCAACCGGACAGTCACCCGCTGCTCCGCCGAAGCGTACGCCCATCGGCGAGAGATGCAGCGGGATGTAATGAAATACCGCGAGAATTCCGTGGCTCCCGAGGTAATCGATCAGCGCTGTCCGCGCCGCGGCTGACGGCATCAGCAGCGCGAAGAGGTGCGCTGGATGCTCGGCGCCGTCGGGTACGGCGAGGCGCTGGATTCCATGCGCCGCGCACCAGTCGGCCAACTCGGCATCGTACCGATCCCACACGGCGCGGCGTCTGGCCTGGATGTCCGGCGCGTTCGCGAGCTGAGCATCGAGCAAAGCCGCCTGCAGTTCGGAGCAGAGATAGTTGGAGCCGATGTCCACCCAGGTGTACTTGTCCACCTGGCCCCGGAAGAAGCGGCTGCGGTTCGTTCCTTTCTCGCGGGCGATCTCGGCGCGTTCGACGAGCGCCAGGTCGTTGATCAGGAGCGCGCCGCCCTCGCCGCAGGTCACGTTCTTCGTTTCGTGGAAACTCTGCGTGGCCAGCGCGCCGAACGTACCCAGGGATCGGCCTTTGTACGCGCCGAAGAGACCGTGGGCATTGTCCTCAATGAGCATCAGGTTGTGGCGTGCGGCGATGTCAACGATTGCGTCCATCTCGCAGGCCACACCACCGTAATGCATCGCCACGATTGCCCGCGTGCGCGGCGTCACCAGACGCTCCAGCGCGCGTTCGTCGATGTTCAAGGTGTCGGGACGGCAGTCAAGGAAGACAGGGCGCAGGCCGCGCATGGCGAACGCGTTCGCGGTTGACACAAAGGTGAACGACGGGACGATGACCTCGTCACCAGGCGCCCCATCCACGAGGATGGCGCAGATCTCCAGCGCAGCGGTGCACGAACTCGTCAGCAGCGCCCGCCGCGCGCCGGTCAGCCTTTCGAGCGCCGACTCACAGCGGTGGGTAAAGGGACCGTTGCCGGACAGCCTGCCGCTGCTGAGGGCATCTGTGACGGCGCGCGCAGCCGCCGGTGCGGTGGTCGGTCGGTTAAAAGGTACGCGGAACGTCATCGTTTTCCGTCGTGGAACCACCGATGGTACCAAAGCGCTACGTCGATCGTTTTGAATCCTTCACTTTTATACAGGCGGAGCGCGCCAACGTTTCGTCCCGCGGTCACGACGGACGTTTCCGTTACGCCTGCCACGTCAAGCACCTGTGCGGCACTTCGGAGCAGGTCGCGGCCGACGCCCTGATTGCGATACCGGTCGTGCACGGCAAAGAGCCCGATGCGGGCGGTTCGGCCGGCATCCGGCTCGTCAACGTGAAGCGTCAGGTAGCCGACCGGCGCATTGTCGCATTCAGCGACGAGCACTTGATTCGCGTAGCCGCGGACACTGTTTTCAATCCAGGTGGCGTACAACTCGTCGCTTCGAGCGGCGTCGAAACGGTGGTCGGCGTGAAAGCGCGTATCGCGGTGCGCGGACGAGGCGATGTCGCGAAGGGCCGGAATATCGCCGGCGACGGCACGGCGGACGTGGCCGCGGACGTCGCCGCGTCCCGATTCGGCCGTACGTGCCAGCCTCACGCGCACGCCGACGAGCTGAAAGCCTCCCGCGTCCAGATGCTGGATCGTTGTCGTGTCATCCGGTGCGCCGAGAAAATACAGACAGTCGATGCCATGCGACCGGCACCAGTCGAAGATGGCGTCGAGCGCCGATGCGTCGAGTCGCTTCGGGATCGCACGCGCGATCGAGACGCCGAAAAAGCGCGAATCCCACGGAATCTCTTCACAGGGCGCGGCATCAGCGGCCATCGTCAGTCGCGACCGCTCATCAGCTCGGCCCGCCATTTGGCCGCTTCGGCAAATACGCGACTGACGGCGTCGCCGCCGCGCAGGTCGGCGCGCAGCTCTGTCAGCCGTGCAATCAGCTGGTCGAGCGCTTCCGCCACGGCGTCTGCGTTGGTCGCGCAGACATCGCGCCAGGTTTCTGCGGGGCTGGATGCCAGCCGCGTCGTGTCGACAAGTCCGCGGCCTGCCAGGCGCAGCGCGCTTCCTCCCGCACCAGTGCCGATGACGTCCATCAGGGCGCTTGCCGTGAGCTGCGGCAGGTGGCTGAGGAATGCCATCACGCGGTCGTGTTCGGTTGCGTCCATGGTGGACGGACGTGCACCGACGCCGCGGGCGAATTCGAACAGCCGGTCGAGCGCAGCGGCAGGAGTCGAGGGGACCGGCGTGAAGATCCACGGACGGTGCCGGAACAGGTCAGGACGGGCGAAGCCGAAGCCGCCGTGCTCCGCACCGCCAATCGGATGCCCGCCGACGAAGGATCCGCAAGCCAGGGCTGCGGCCGTATCGACGATCCCCCGCTTCGTGCTGCCAACGTCGGTGACGATCGCGGTCGCGGGCAGCCGCTGGGCGATCTCGGCCAGGAGCTTCAGGTTCTGACGAACCGGCGCCGCAAGGATGATCAGATCCGCGTCGGACGCGTCGACGGCGCTCTCGGCGGAGCGATCGATGGCGCCGCTGCCATGCGCATGGGCCAGGACGGCCTTGCGATCAACGCCGGTCAGGCGCGTGGCCGGCCAGCGCTCCCGCACCGCCAGCGCGATCGACCCGCCAATCAGCCCAAGGCCGACGATCGAAACGGACTTAAAGGGAGGCTCGGTCAAATCCCAAGAGCCCTACCTCGCCCACCCGCGCCTCGACACGGGCTCCAGACAGATGCTCCTGCCGATCGCCGGCGCGATGATGCGCAGCTCGGCCATCAACCGATCGAACTGCGACGGGAACATCGACTGCGCGCCGTCGCTCAAGGCGCGGTCGGGATCGTTGTGGACCTCGATGATCAGGCCGTCGGCTCCCGCCGCGACCGCGGCGCGCGCCATCGGCGCCACCATGTCCCGGCGGCCGGCGCCATGGCTCGGATCGGCGACGATCGGGAGATGGCTCAGCTTCTTGACGACTGGAATCGCCGAGATATCGAACGTGTTGCGGGTCGCGGTCTCGAACGTCCGGATGCCGCGCTCGCAGAGAATCACGTCGTTGTTGCCGCCGGCGAGGATGTACTCCGCCGACAGCAGCCACTCCTCGATCGTGGCGGAGATTCCACGCTTCAACAGGACGGGCTTTTTGTGGTACCCGAGCTCGCGCAGCAGCGTGAAGTTCTGCATGTTGCGGGCGCCGACCTGGAAGATGTCGCAGTACTTCTCGATCAGCTCGATCTGGCTGATGTCCATCACCTCGGAGATCAGCTTGAGGTTGTGCGCGTCCGCCGCGCGCCGCAGCATCTGCAGCCCCTGCTCGCCGAGGCCCTGGAAGCTGTAGGGCGAACTGCGCGGCTTGAACGCGCCGCCGCGCAGGATCTTCGCGCCCGCCCGCCGCACGGCCGCAGCGGTGGCCATCACCTGCTCATCCGTCTCCGCGGAGCACGGCCCGGCCATCATGATCACTTCGTCCCCGCCTATTCGCACATCGTCAATCGTGACGATCGTGTCGTCCGGCTTGAAGGTCCGGCTCGCGCGCTTGTACGGCTCGGAGATGCGCAGCACCTCGTGCACGCCGTCGAGGATCTCGATGAGCTCCTTCTCGACTTTGTGCGCCCCGACCACGCCGAGCACCGTCCGCGTGGCACCGGACGAACGGTGCACGTCCATGCCGAGCTCGATCAGCCTGGCGATGACCGAGTCAATCTGCGCCTCGGTGGCGCGTTCCTTCATGACGACTACCATGACTGTTTACCTCAGTTCATCCCGCTGTGAGCTCGCCTCGCGCTCGGCGCGGCGCGCTTCGTCGATGACGCGTTCGAAAATCCTGACGACCGCCTCCGCCGTGAGCGGACCGGCCAGTTCCGTCGCCGACTGACGGACGCGCCCGAGCACCTGGGCCTCGCGCTCGGGCTGGTAAATCGGCAGGCCCGCCTCGTGCTTCAGGCGGCCTACTTCCACCGCACACGCCACGCGCACGTTGAGCAGCCGTACCAGCTGCTCGTCGATCACGTCAATGCGGGTCCGCAGCTCCTCGATTGTCAGGACTTCAGCCAACGCACATACTCCTCTACCCGTCCATCCAGATCGTCCGATGCGCCCGCGGCGGCGATAACGCTGACGAGCGCGCTGCCGACCACCGCGGCGTCGGCCCACTGGCCAACCTCGCGCACGTGCTCGGGTTTCGAAATGCCGAAGCCAAGGGCCACAGGCAGGTCGCTGACGCGCCGGATCCGCTGCACCATCTCCTGCGCGCCGTCGGCAAGTCGATCGCGTGCGCCTGTCACGCCCAGACGCGAAATCGCGTAAAGAAAGCCACTTCCGAGGGAGGCTGCCTTCCGGAGGCGCTCGTCGGTAGTCGTCGGGCTGAGCAGGAGAATTGTATCAATCCGCCGCGACGCGAGCATGTTCCGAAAGCCGTCGGCTTCCTCGATCGGCAGGTCGAGCACGAGGACGCCGTCGACGCCCGCCGCCCGGGCCCGGTCGGCGAACCGCTCCTCCCCCATCCGCAGGATCGGGTTCGCGTAGCTGAAGACCACGAACGGCGCCCGCAACTCGGGCCGGAGGCGCTCGAGCAGATCCAGCACGCGGGCGAGTGTGGTGCCGGACGCCAGCGCACGTTCGGTGGCGCGTTGAATGACCGGGCCGTCGGCCAGCGGGTCCGAAAAGGGCACGCCGATCTCGAGCACGTCAGCGCCCGCGCGGTCGAGCGCCCGCAGAATCCCCTCCGTGCGAGGCAGATCCGGATCGCCGGCGGTGACGTAGGTGACCAGACCGGGTGTCTTCGCACCACGCAGGCGCCCGAACGTCGACGCAATGCGCCCGTCGGCCGTCGAGATCATTTCAACGCCTCCGCAACGCTCTGCACGTCCTTGTCGCCGCGGCCCGACAGGTTCACGAGCACGATCGTCCCGTCGGGCACTTCCTGTATCAGCCGCACGGTGTACGCGATCGCGTGCGCGGACTCCAGCGCCGGCAGAATCCCCTCGCTGCGGGCCAGCCGCGTGAAACCATCGAGCGCGTCTGCGTCGGTCACGAAGCGATATTCCGTTCGTCCGAGATCGCGCAGCCATGCGTGTTCCGGTCCGACGGCGGCGTAGTCGAGCCCGGCCGAAATCGAGTGCGTCAGCTGGATGTTGCCCGCCTCGTCCTGGAGAATGAACGTGCGCGTCCCTTGCAGCACTCCCGTGCTGCCCCCCGCGAATCGCGCCGCGTGGCGGCCTGGCGCAATCCGCTCGCCGCCGGCTTCCACACCAATCAGCCGAATCTGCTTGTCGTCCACGAACGCGTCGAAGATCCCCATCGCGTTGCTGCCGCCACCGACGCATGCGACGACGATGTCCGGCAGGCGTCCCGACTGCTCGAGAATCTGCTGCCGCGCCTCGCGCCCGATGACCGATTGGAACTCCCGCACCATCAATGGATAGGGATGCGGACCGAGTGCAGACCCGAGCAGGTAGTACGTGTCATGAACGTTCGCCACCCAATCGCGCATGGCCTCGTTGATCGCATCCTTCAGCGTCTTGCTGCCGGCGTCCACCTGACGCACATCGGCGCCCATCAGCCGCATGCGCACGACGTTGAGCGCCTGGCGCCGCATGTCTTCAGCGCCCATGTAGACAACGCACTCGAGGCCGAGAAGCGCGCACGCGGCCGCGGTGGCCACGCCGTGCTGGCCAGCCCCGGTTTCCGCGACAACACGCTTCTTCTTCATGCGCTTCGCGAGCAGCCCCTGGCCGAGGGAGTTGTTGATCTTGTGCGCTCCGGTATGCGTCAGATCCTCGCGCTTCAGAAACACGCGGACGCGCGTGCCGGCGGCGAGCCGTCTCGCTTCATACAGCGGCGTCGGGCGTCCGACGTAATGCTTCAGGAGGCGCGCCAGCTCCTCCTGGAAGTCCGGATCTTCGCGCGCCGCCAGATACCCGGCCGTCAGCTCTTCGATCGGTGCGACGAGCGTCTCGGGCACGAACCGGCCGCCGTACTCGCCGAAGTAGCCGCGTTCATCTGGATCGCGTCGCCCGAACAGCGCCTGTTCTGCTGTGGAAGTACTCATCACGTCTCCATCGCCTTGAGCGCGTTGGCAAGAAACAGCGACACCTTTTCGGCGTTTTTCAACCCCGGCGCGTCCTCGACGCCGGACGACACATCGATTCCGTATGGACGCACTGCCGCAATCGCCTCTTCGACGTTCTCCGGGGTCAGACCACCCGCCAGCACCACACGGCGCCGCCGCGCAAGCGTGGCAGCTCTGGTCCAGTCAACCGCCTGACCTGTGCCCCCTCGGCGTTCCGGATCGGCCGCATCGAGCAGCAGCGTCGTGTCTGCCGGCCACGCGGAGACGATGGCGGCCGACGTGTCGAGCGTGACCGAGCGCAGAATCGGCCAGGCCAGTACCTCGCTGTAGCTGACCGGCTCGTCGCCGTGCAGTTGTACGTGCGTCAACCGCGCCTTCTCCATCGTCCGCGCGATGCCATCGCTCGTCTCGTTGACGAACACGCCGGCCGTGATCACGGTCTGCGGCAGCTCGGCGACGATCTCGGCCACCACAGCGGGATCGACCTGCCGCGGGCTGCGCGGCCAGAACACGAACCCCAGCGCGGTGGCGCCGCGCTCCACTGCATGCTGCGCGTCCTCCATCCGCGTAATGCCGCACACCTTCACAAACACCGGGCTCGCTCCACGTCCTTCGAAATCAAATCTCGAATCGCCGCCGCGGGATGACTGTCTGTCATGAACCGCTCGCCGATCAGAAACGCTCGATAACCCGCGGCCGAGAGCTTCTCGAGATCGGCACGGGACTGCAGACCGCTTTCGCTCACCGCCACGGCATGTGCCGGAATCTGAGCGGCCAGCCGAAAAGATGCTTCAACGTCCACGGCAAGCGTCCGCAGATTTCGATTGTTTACCCCGATCAACCGCGCACCGCAGTCGATTGCCCGGCCGAGCTCTTCTTCGTTATGCACCTCGACCAGCGCCGCCAGAGCGAGGGCCGCCGCGCGCTCCTGCAAGCGGACGAGCGCGCGCTGTTCCAGCGCCGCGACGATGAGCAGTATCGCGTCCGCACCGGCCGCCCTGGCCTCGAACAGCTGATACTCGTCGACGATGAAGTCCTTGCGCAGAAGCGGAACGGTCACCGCGGCGCGAACGGCGGTGAGGTGTTCGAGCGCCCCATCGAAAAACGTCGGCTCGGTCAGTACCGAAATGGCCGCGGCGCCGCCAGCCTCGTACTCACGCGCGATCGCGACAGGGTCATAGACTGGCGCCAGGACGCCACGCGAGGGCGAGCGTCGTTTGCACTCGGCGATGACGTTCACCCGCCCAGCCAGACCGAGCGCTGACTCGAACAGCGGCCCGCGCGGATTGGCCGCCGCGGCCCGCCGCTCGAGCTCGCCGATTGGCTCCCGTTCGCGGCGGATCTCGACGACGCGCTCCGTTGCCGCGACGATGGTGCGGAGGAGGTCCGGGGCGCTCATGCCACGACCTCAGACGTTTGCGAGCTTTGCACCATGCGATCGAGCGTGGCGCGTGCCGCTCCCGAATCCAGCGCTTGAGCGGCCAGCTTCACTCCCACCGAAACGGAGTCGGCGCGGCCGGCGACAAACAGAGCGGCTCCCGCATTCAGGACGACCACGTCCCGTGGCGCACCGTGTTCGCCATCGAGAATTCGAAGCACGATGGCGGCGTTGGCGGCTGCGTCGCCGCCCTTCAGATCCTCGGGCGCCGCCTTCTGGAAACCGAAGTCGGCCGGGTGCACGTAGAAGGTATGCACGGCGCCGTCGCGGCATTCGGACACCTTTGTGTAACCCGTTGTCGAAATCTCGTCGATGCCATCGGCGCCATGCACCACCCAGGCGCGCGTCGATCCCAGCAGCAGCAGCGCGCGCGCCAGCAGTTCGGTCAGCTCCGACTTCGGCACGCCGACGATCTGCCTCGACGCCCCGGCGGGATTCGTCAGCGGGCCGAGCAGGTTGAAGGCGGTGCGAATGCCGAGTTCGCGGCGCGTCGGGCCGGCGTGCTTCATGGACGGGTGAAACGTGGGCGCGAAGAAGAAGGCGATGCCCGCGTCGCGCAATGTCCGCTCCACGACGGCTGGCGACGCCGCCACGTTGACCCCGAGCTGTTCGAAGACATCGGCGCTGCCGCAGCGGCTCGACACCGATCGGTTGCCGTGCTTCGCCACCCTGACACCGCAGGCGGCAACCACCAGCGCCGCGGCCGACGAGATGTTGAAGGTGCCGGAGCGATCGCCGCCGGTCCCGCACGTGTCGAACACGTCCCCTGGCGGTGTCGGCAGCTTCACGGCATTCGCCCGCATCGTCCTCGCGAAGCCGACGATCTCCGCCGGACGCTCACCCTTCATCGCCAGTGCCGACAGAAGCCCGGCCAGCGCGGCCGGCGGCACGGCTCCGTCCATGACCTGCTGCATCGCGGCCGCGGCCTCATCGGCCGTCAGGTCTTCGTGGCGTACGAGCTTCTCGATCAGGGGAGTGAACATCACAGGTCGAGGAAGTTTCGAAGGATGCGGCGGCCCTCGTCGGTCAGCACCGACTCCGGATGAAACTGCACTCCGTGCACCGGATACGATCGATGGCGCACGGCCATGATCGTGTCATCCTCGCGCGTCCGCGCCGCCACCTCGAGCTCGTTCGGCAGACGGTCGCTCGAGATGACGAGCGAGTGATAGCGGCCGGCGAGAAACGGTTCCGTAATGCCGTGAAAGAGGCCTTTGCCGTCGTGCACGATCGTCGATGTCTTGCCGTGCATCGGGGCATTGGCGCGGCACACGATCCCTCCGTACACGACCCCGATCGCCTGATGCCCGAGACAGACGCCAAGAATCGGCAGACTCGGGCCGAAGCGGCGAATGACGTCCACCGAGATCCCCGCATCTTCCGGGCGCCCTGGTCCGGGCGAAATCAGAATCTGCTCCGGCGCCATGGCTTCGATCTCGCCGACGGTCACCTGGTCGTTGCGGCGAACCCGCAGCTCCGCGCCGAGCTCGCCGAGGTACTGCACGAGGTTGTAGGTAAACGAATCGTAGTTATCGATGACGAGAATCATGTCGTGCCCTACAGTCCAGCCTGCGCCAGCTCCAGCGCGCGAATGACCGCGCGCGCCTTGTCCCGTGTTTCTTCGTACTCCGCCGTCGGGTTGGAGTCCGCGACGATTCCGGCGCCGGCCTGCACAAACGCACGGCCGTTCTCGATGAGCACCGTCCGGATCGTGATGCAGAAATCCAGGTTGCCCGCGAAGTCGAGGTAGCCGACAGCTCCGGCATAGACGCCACGCCGCCGGTTCTCCAGTTCGGAGATGATCTCCATCGCGCGCACCTTCGGCGCTCCCGAGACCGTGCCGGCGGGAAAGCACGCGACCAGCGCATCCAGCCGATCGTGCTTGTCGTCGAGCTTTCCCTCGACGATCGAGACCAGATGCATCACGTGCGAATAGCGCTCGACCGTCATATAGGTCGGCACCCTGACAGAGCCATAGGCTGACACCCGGCCCAGATCATTGCGGCCGAGGTCAACCAGCATCACATGCTCCGCACGCTCCTTTTCGTTGCGCTTGAGCTCCTCTGCCAGCCGCATATCCTCTTCTTCGGTTCGCCCGCGCGGCCGCGTCCCGGCGATCGGGTGCGTCTGCATGCGGCGGCCTTCGACGCGGACGAGCATCTCCGGGGACGAGCCGACAATCGACCGATCGCCAACCCGCAGGAAGTACATGTAGGGCGACGGGTTCACATGACGGAGCGCGCGATAGACGGTGAACGGGTCGGCGTTCAGCGGTGCTTCGAAGCGCTGTGACAGCACGACCTGATAAATGTCGCCCGCGGCGATGTATTCCTTCGCCGTTCGCACCATCTGTTCGAATTGGTCGCGCGAGACGTTCGACGACACGTCCAGCGCCGCTGCGTCGCGCGCGGCCGGCTTCGACAGCGCCCGCTCGAGCTCGCGCTCGACGAAATCGATGCGCGCCCGGGCGAACTGGTACAGCGATTCGAGATCCTCATCGCCGGTGATCCTGGCGTTGGCGATGATGAGAATCCGGTGGCGGACGTGGTCGAATGCGAGGACCGTGTCAAAGAGCATGAACCCGGCTTCATCGGCCTCGTCCGTCATCGACTGCAGCTCGACCGCCTCGAACCAGGCGGCGGCGTCGTAGCCGAGGTATCCGACCGCGCCGCCGGTAAAGCGCGGCAGCCCGGGGACGAACGGCGCGTGGAAGCCCGCCATGAGCTCGCGCAGAGTCGCGATAAACGGCTTGTCCGATTCGGAGCGCTGGCCGGCGCGATCGAGGATCGTTCTGCCGCCCCGGGCGCGGAGAATCAGAAACGGATCCTTCCCCAGGAACGAATACCGCGCGACCTGTTCGCCACCTTCCACCGATTCGAGCAGGAACGCGTAGTCGGAGTGCTCCGCGATCTTGAGGAACGCCGAGACCGGCGTCAGCATGTCGGCGACGATCTCCTTGTAAACCGGGACGAACGTTCCGCGCTGCGCCAGGTCCTTGAATTCGTCGAAACTCGTTATGTGCATTGGACGCTCCGCTCGATCGCGTTTCGCATCACCCCTGCCAGCGGCGGCCGCCCTGTCCACCATTCGAACTGCCGCTCCGCCTGCGCGATCAGCATTGACAGCCCGTCGAGCGTCTGACACCCGGCTTCACGCGCTTCGCGAATGAGCCTGGACTCGCCGGCGCCATAGGTAAGGTCGTACACGAGGCGTCCGCCGAACGGACCGCCGGGCAGCGGCGACTCGTCCCTCATCACCGGACTCCCCAGAGGCGTGCAGTTCACCAGCAGGTCCCAACCGTCGCCGATCGGCCACTCGCCGAGATCCGCGCCGAGCGATCCAGTGACCGATTCCGCCTGCTCGCGCCGCCGAGTGTGCACCCTGACGCGGGCGCCGCGTGACAGCAGCGCCACGACTACGGCTCGCGCGGAGCCGCCGCCGCCGATTACCGACGCGCGCGCGCCGGCGAGCGGGCGGCCGAAAGCCTGCTCGAGCGGTGCGAGGAATCCGGCGACGTCGGTGTTGGCCGCTTCCCACCCGGCCGGCGTCTTTCTGAGCGTATTCGCGGCGCCGACCTGCCTGGTCAAATCGTCGGCGGCCGATGCCGCCCGCAGCGCGTCGCCCTTGAACGGAATCGTCACGCTCACGCCTTCGACGCCAAGGGCCGTGGCAAATTCGTCGAAATCGCCGAACTCGGTTGTCTGCAGCGGAACGTAGACGGCATCGAGGGCGGCCGCGGCGAACGCCGCGTTGTGCATGACAGGCGAGAACGAATGCATTGCCGTGGAGCTGACGACGCCGAAGATCCGCGTCGCCGGGCCGATCTCGTGGAACCTGAACTGCGACAGCATTCGCTCAGCGGGAATCTGGCCGGGTGCGACGCCGTTGCCGGCATAGCTCCACCGCGACCCGAAGCGGGCCGCCAGCAGGCGCGTCGGCACACCGGCGTCCCCCATGCCGACGACAACCGCGTCGCCACCTCGTGCGATCGGCAGCAGCGGAAGCGTGTCGCGAAGTGCCCGCGGCATGACAGCAAGCTTGATCACCGCCGCACCGTAACCGCGCATGTCCCGCGCGCGTGCTTCCACGTCGACAGGCACTCCTTCGAAGTCGTGCGACGAGACGATCACGCGGGAGGGAGCGCTCTCGACAATGTCGGCGAAACCGGGCTTGTGGATCGCGTGCAGCGCGGCCCATTCCACGTCGACGAACTCAGCGCCGAGCGACACCGCCTCGGCGAGGATGCGGTGGCGTTCTTCTTCAGATCCCGCGAACCGTCCACCTTCCCACTGCGGGCGGCAGGTCACCACGACCGGCTTGCGGCGGCCCTCGAGCGCACCCGCGACGCTCAGGTCGGCAACGCCGTCCAGCCGCACTTCGACCATGTCGGCGACCGCGGCATCGCGCGCGGCCCGTATTTCGGCCATTGCCTGGCCCGTCACGGTTTCGCACAAGAGCGAACTGGGCATAAACAAAAAACGCCTCTCCAGCCGGTCTGGCTGAAGAGGCGTTTCGAAGTCCTGAGTTCCGAATTCTGTGTCTTAGACTCTGGCGTCGGCCCCTTCAGCGTGCAGTCCCGTACCACCACCAATAGCTGGCGGAAAACGGGCGCGCGAAGAAGCTAAAAGACGTTCTCACGTGTCTAAGAAAACGAGCACCGAGCGTAATGCACGACCCCGACAGGTGTCAAGGCTCAGGCGCTCAGACCCTAGGAATTTCAAAGGTTTACCCGTATCATCAACGGGAGCCTGCCCATGAACTATCGTGCCGGAGCCGCCCTTTTCGCGTTTGTTCTCTATCTCGTCGCCGGGCTGCCCGCGCAGAGCCGCCACTTCCCGGTAGACGAGCTGCGTCCCGGCATGACGGGGGTTGGCCGGACGGTCTTCGAAGGCGACCGGCTCGACGAGTTCAAGGTCCACATCCTCGGCGTCCTCCGCAACGTCATCGGTCCGAAGCGCGATCTGATTCTCGCCCGGCTCGAGGGAGGCCCGCTGGCCAATGCCGGCGTCATCGCCGGGATGAGTGGCAGCCCCGTGTATATCGACGGCCGGCTGGTGGGCGCGGTGTCCTACTCGCTCGGCGAGTTCTCGAAGGAGCCGATCGCCGGGATCACGCCGATTGGCGAGATGATCGCGGATGCCACGCTCTCGGCGCCCCGCCGGCCCTTGCCGCGCGTCGAAGTCGCCGGACCGCTGACGCCGGAGAGTTTCCAGCAGTCGCTGCGCCAGGCGTTCTCACTGCAGCGTCCGTTCGCCCAGAGCCCGTCTGACCTTCAGGTCCTCGGCAACGTGAGCGCGGGGCTCGGCACGCTGCTGCGTCCGATTGCCACGCCGCTGACACTCGGAGGTTTCGATCCCTCGGTCGTCGCTCCGGTGACATCCATCTTCCATGAGCAGGGCTTCGTTGCGACGCTTGCCGGCGCGGCGCAGTCGCCGGCCGCGCGCGCGGCCTCGCAGCGGCTGCGGCCGGGCGACCCGATCGGCGTCGCGCTGATGAGCGGTGACCTGGAACTCGGCGCGACGGGCACCGTCACCGACGTCGACGGCGACAAGATATACGGCTTCGGCCACCCCTTCTACGGGCTCGGCCCAACGCAGTTCCCGCTCACGCGGGCGTATGTCCATGTCGTGCTGCCCAGTCTTCTGGTCTCCCAGAAGATTGCCAGCACCGGCGAGGTGATCGGCACCATTTCGCAGGATCGCGCGACGACGATCGCGGGAACGCTTGGCGCGGGCCCGGCGATGATCCCGATCAGGCTGACGCTGAACAACACCGAGCGCGGCTTCCGCAGGACCTTCAACATGGCGATGGTGAACGACGAGCTGTTCACACCGATCCTCGCCTATATGTCGATCCTGAACACGCTGCAGTCGTACGAGCGGCAGAACGGCGTCGGCACCTACGCCCTCCGCGGCAGCGCCAACATCAAGAATCATGGCCCGATCGCCTTCGAGGACCTCTTCACGGGCGATCAACCCTCCGCCGGCGCGGCGGCGTCGGTCGTCGGCCCGATTAATTTCCTGTTGAGAAACTCGTTCGAGGGCGTCGAGTTCGAAGGCCTCAACCTCGAGATCGACGCCAGCGAGCAGCCGCGCAGCGCCACGCTCGAGCGCGCATGGGTCGACGGCACGCGCATCAAGGCAGGTACGACCGTGGACCTCAAGGTTCTGCTGCGGACGTATCGGGGCGAGGAGATCACCAAGTCCGTGCCGGTCCGCATTCCGGCAAACGCCGCCGGCAGCGTGTCGATCATGGTGGCCGACGCGGCGCGGCTGTCGCAGTGGGAAGCACGGGAGCTGCAGGTGCTGCCGGCGCAGACACGGGGCGTCCCGCAGATGATCCGGCTTCTCAACGACGCCAAGAAGAACAACCGCCTCTATGTCCGCATGGTCACGCGCGATGGCGGCGCCGTGGTGCGCGGCGAATCGCTGGCCGCCTTGCCGCCCTCGGTGCTTGCCGTGATGGAGTCGGACCGCAACGGTGGCAGCTTCCGCCCGCTCCAGAGCGCCCTGAGGGGCGAATGGGAGATCGTGACGGGCCACGCGGTCACGGGCTCCCGCACGCTGACGCTTCCGCTGGACGAATAGAAAGGCAAAGGTCAAAAGGTAGACTTTTGCCCTTTGACTTACGTCGACATGTCTCAACGATTTGCTGTCCTGCTTCTGATTGTCTGCGCCGCGCTGTCAGCGGTCGAGGCCGCGCTCCCCACCTTCTGGCAGGTATCGACCGAAGCAGACTTCCTGAAGGGTGAAGTCGAGAACCTGTCGATCGATTCATATGGGCGGCTGACACTCGGCCCGACGTCGACGACCGTGTACGACTCCAGCGCGCCGTTCATCTGGACGGCCGCCGCACTCGCCGACGGCAGCATCTTCGCTGGCAGTGGCAACGAAGGCCAGGTCTACCGCGTTGATCCAACGGGCAAAGGCAGCGTCTTTTTCGACAGCGAAGAGCTGGAGGTGCACGCCATCGCGCCCGTGCCCGGCGGCGGCATCTACGTTGGCACATCTCCACAGGGCAAGGTCTACAAGGTCGATGCAACCGGCAAGTCGTCTGTGTTCTTCGATCCCGATGACCGGTACATCTGGAGCCTGGCGGTTGACAAGTCCGGGAATGTTTTTGCAGCGACCGGCGACAAGGGGGTGATTTACCGGATCACCCCGGACGGTAAAGGCACGGTCTTCTACGAGACCAGGGCGACGCATGCGATGACCCTCGCCTTCGACACGCAGGGACGCCTGCTTGCCGGAACCGAGTCGCCGGGCCGTGTCTTTCGAATCGATCCGGCCGGAAAGCCGTTCGTCATCCTCGATTCGAGCTTCAACGAAATCCGCACCATCCGCGTCGACAAGGATGGAACGATGTACGCGATCGGGGTCAGCAGCCGCGTCGCCGGCACGCCCGGTTCGACACCCGCGCCGGCGGCGGACACGTCCGCGCCGACGCCGGTTGTGAGCGTCACGGCGGAAGTCACCGCCATCGGTATCGCGGAGCCGTCGGGCGGCGGCCCGCCGCCGCTGCAGACGCCGCGCAGTACGGGACCGGTCACCGGTGCGATCTACCGGATCAGCAGCGACGGCGCGTGGGATCTGGTGTGGGAGCTCCGCGAGGACACGCCCTACGACCTCGCGTTCGAAGGCAACGGCAACCTGCTCGTCGCCACCGGCAACAAGGGAAAGATCTACCGCCTGTCCGGCGAGCCGTTTCAGCCAACGCTGGTTGTCCGCGCCAACGTCCAGCAGGTCACCTCGATCCTGTCCGAGCGCGACGGGCGCATGCTCCTCGCGACGTCCAATCCCGGAAAACTGCTCCGCCTGTCGGCGGTGCGCGCGGAGCGCGGTACCTACACCTCCGACGTACGCGATGCCCAGACCGTCGCGGCCTGGGGCACCATTCGCTGGCGGGCTCAGGCTCCGGCGGGCACACGGGTCGAGGTCTCGACGCGGTCGGGAAATACCCGTACGCCGGACGAGACCTGGAGCGACTGGGCGCCTGCCTATGCGAACCAGTCCGGCACTGCGATTACGAGTCCGCGTGCGCGGTATCTGCAGTGGCGGGCGATCCTCGCCGGTGCCAAGGGCGAATCGCCGCTGCTGACGTCGGTCTCGGCGGCGTATCTGCCCCGCAACCAGCGTCCGCGCGTCACGTCAATCACCATCCACCCGCCCGGAACCGTCTTCCAGCGTCCGTTCCCGACCGATCCCGAAATCGCCGGCTTCGACGGCGACCTGCCGGATCGCCGCAACGCGGCGACGACGCCGGGCTCTCCACCGAATCTCGGACGCCGGGTGTATCAGAAGGGACTGCGCACGTTTGTCTGGCGGGCGGAGGACGACAACAAAGATGAGATGACCTACGACGTGTTCTATCGCCGCGAAGGCGAAACGTCGTGGAAGGTGCTGCAGCGCGCGGTCATCGATCCGATCATCGTGTGGGACACGACATCTGTCCCGAACGGCAGTTATCTCCTCCGCGTCGTCGCATCCGATGCCGGCTCGAACTCACCCTCCACTGCGCTGACCGGCGCTCTGGAAAGCAGCGCCTTCGACATCGACAACGCGCCCCCGGAAATCACGATCTCGTCCGTGCGCCGCGAAGGGACTCGCCTGGTCCTCGAGTTCGACGTCCGCGACGAGTACTCCGCAGTGCAGCGCGCCGACTACTCGCTCGACGGCGACCGCTGGCAGACGATCTACCCGAAGGACGGCATCGCCGACTCGCGCGTCGAGCAGTTCGAGCTGGTGCTGGAGGGAGAAGCGGCCGCCCGCGGCGTGATCGTCCGCGCCGCGGATGCATTGAACAACGTCTCGAGCGCGCGGGGCGAGGCGCCCGTCAGTGCACCGGCCGGATCAGGCCGTCGATGAGTCCCGCAGCGCCGCCGGCTGGCCGCTGAGCGGCGGAGCGGCGGGTTCCGGCGCTGCCGGTTTCCGGATTTCTTTCGCGCGCGTCTCCACCGGAGCCGGACGGCTGCGCAGCAAATCAGGCGCGGCAACCGTCGTCTTGGCAACCAGGATCACCATGTCCACTGCCACGGCGTGACCGAGCGGGGTCTGCGCCGGGACGAAGCGTGCCTTGTTTACGGCGTTGAGCAGCGCCAACTCCTGCGCCGCGACCCGTGCGACCGCACGGCGATCGGCCAACGGCGTGTCGTCGCCAGAAAGCATTTCGGTATCCGACAGGCTTCCATCACGGCCGATCACGGTGCGGAACGCGTAAATCACGTCATCCTCGGGAATCTGCTCCATCGTCCCGCTCGCGCGCATCCCGTCGTCTTCGCTCAGCCGCGGGAACGAGATGCCGTTGTCGGCCGGACGCAGTGGACGCATCTCCGAGCCCGGACTGCCGAGGGCTGAAATCATCGCCGCCAGTGAATCCGGTTCCTGAATCGTTGACGCCCGCAGCACGCTGCTGGCCGCGGCTACGCACAACAGCACGGATGCAGTGGCGCCGAGCGCGGGCCAGAGCAGTCGACTGTCGGCCACCATCTCGCGCAGACGCGCAGCGAACGACTGCGCACGTTCAGCGCGCACCCGGACGAGCATGCTTCCCGTCAACACCGTCAACGCCCCGTCGTCTACGTCATCAGCCGGCCTGGCGGCGGACGTCGCCCGCAGCGAGGCGCCGATGAGACGCATGTCCTCCACACGCAGCGAGCAGGTGTCGCACCAGCGCAGATGCGATTCGACGGCGAGCTGATCCGCCATCGACAGTTCACCGTCGATCAACCCTTCGAGCAGGGTCCGTGCGTGGTCGCAGCCGACGTATTGAGTCATGTCCGCAGCCCCAGCAATTCCGCTCGCAGCGACTGACGTGCCCGCGTCAGCCGCGACTTCACGGTGCCCACCGCCACTCCAAGCGAAAACGCAATCTCCTCGTAGCGGAGCCCGTCAATCTCGCGCAGGACGAGGGCGGTCCGCTGATCGAACGGCAGCCGGTCGAGCGCGCGCCAGATTTTCTCCGCTGTTTCCTTGCTGGCCAGCGCCCGATCGGGAAGCACCGTCCCGCTCGATTCGAGCTCGCCGCACTGCTGCAGATGGTCATCCAGTGAAACCTGGTTGGAGCGATGGCGCCGTCGCCACCAGCGCTGCCGGTTGCGCGCCTGGTTGATTACGATGCGATAGATCCAGGTGCGGAGGGCGGACTGACCCCGGAAGCTCGACAGGGTCCGGAAGACTCTGAGGAAGACCTCCTGGGACAGGTCCAGCGCCTCGTCGCGGTCCCGCAGGAGGTTCAGAGCCAGCGTGAAAACCATGCGCTGGTGCTCGGCAACGAGCTCGGCGCACGCCGTCTGGTCCCCCGCTGTGCAGCGTCTGATAAGGGCCGCTTCGCGGCTGTCGACTTCCGACCAGCTGAGGGTGCCAGCGTTTTTCACGGCGTTTCCCGTAAAAGCGTTTCCCGTAAGGGTCTGCATTGAAGTCTACACCTTTAGACTTGGACACCGGGGGCCCAGGTTGGTTCCGGGTCCGCTAATATCAGGCCGGTGAACCGTTTAGTCGTCCTCGTCGCCACGGTAGCGGCCATTGTCACGGCCACGACGGTCGTCTGGATGGAGGTGCGGCAGGAACGCGAGTTCCGGCGCCTGATCGCGCTGGGTGACGAGGCGCTGGACGCCGAGCGCACCTCCGAGGCGATCGAGCATTTCAGCGGCGCGCTGGCGTTCAAGCCCGATTCGATGCTGGCCCACCTGCAGCGCGCGGAAACCTACCGGCGCCGCGGCGACCGCGACCTTGCCGCGGCCCTGCGCGACGCAAGCGAAGCCCATACGCTCGACCCGACTGCCCCACAGCCGATCGAACTGCTTGGCGACATCCACAGTGCCATGAGCCGCTACGACGAAGCGATCGGCTTCTACAGTCAGTACCTCCAGCTCGACGACCGCGGTACGCGGGTCCTCTACAAGCTGGCGATGGCGCACGTACGGGTCGGCAGGCCCCGGGACGCGATCGAACCGCTGCGCCGCGCGATAGAACTCGACGACCGTTCAGCGGAGGCGCATTATCTGCTCGGACTTGCGTTCCGCAATACGGGACAGATCACCGATGGATTGCGGGAGTTGAACCGCGCAGTCGCGCTGAACGGCGCGCTGATTCCCGCCCGCGAAGAACTGGCAGCCCTCCATCTGGCCCGAGGGCGGCCGCGGGAGGCGGTCGAGCAGCTCGAAGCGATTGCCGCACTCGACCCCTTGCCCGGCCGCCTGGTCGATGTGGCGCTGGCTCTCGCGCGGTCGGGCCAGCGTGAGGCCGCTGTCGTGACGCTCGGTCGCGCCGCCGAAAAACATCCGGGCTCCCCCGCCGTGTTCGCGGCGCTCGGACGGGTGTGGCTGGAGAAGGCAGTGGCTGAAGAAGATCCCGCCGCCTTGCGCAAAGCGATGGTTGCCCTCCAGCCGCTGGCGCGCCGGCCGGATGCCACGAGCGAGGTGCTGGCGCTGCTCGGCGAGGCGATGCTGTTGTCCGATCAGGTCACCGACGCCGAGCGTACCTTGCAGCAGGCACTGACTCGCCAGCCCGTCGAGCCCGCGGCATACCGGCATCTCGCCGAGATCGCTCGCCGGCGCGGCCGTCCGGAGATTGCCCGCGACGCGGAAGCACGTTACGCCCGCCTCGTCCCCAATCCCCAATCCCCGATCCCTGGACCAGCCCTTAATCCTTAGGCCTTCGGCCTTGGGCCTGAGGATCGAGCGCGTCTCTCAGGCCATCTCCCAGAAAGTTGAACCCGAGCACGAGCACGGCGATCGCGATACCTGGAAAGATCGTCAGGTGCGGCGCTTCGAGCATGTGCGCGCGCCCATAGCTCAGCATGGTTCCCCAGCTGGGCGTCGGCGGCTGCACCCCGAGACCAAGAAAGCTGAGCGCGGCTTCGGCGAGGATCGCGCCGCCCATCCCGAGTGTCGCCTGCACCGTCACGGCGGGCAGAGCCGTCGGGATGATGTGCTGCCCGAGGATCCGGGGAATCGACGCGCCGAGCGCCCGCGCCGCCTGCACGAATTCGAGTTCACGGGCACGCAGCACCTGTCCGCGAACGAGCCGGGCATACCCGACCCACCCAATCAGCGACAAGGCGATGATCACGTTCGTCAGACTGGGGCCCAGTACGGCAACCATCGCGATCGCCAGCAGCAGCCCGGGAAAGGCCAGCAGGATGTCCATCAGGCGGCTGAGAATCTCGTCGACGATGCCGCCGAAGTAGCCGGCAATCGATCCGAGCAGGGTGCCGATCGTGGATGACACGCCGACGACGACGAGCCCGACGAGCAGCGAGATGCGGGCGCCGACCAGCACGCGCGCGAGAATGTCGCGCCCAAGCTCATCGAGGCCGAACCAGTGCCGGACGCTCGGCCCTTCGAGGCGCAGCGCGAGCTCCTGATCGGAGGGATCGAACGGCATCACCAGCGGCCCCGCGAGCGCGGCGAGAATCGCCGCCAGCACGATGGCCGCGCCAACCTTGGTCATTCGTAGCGAATCCTGGGATCGAGCACGCCGTAGAGCATGTCGGTCGCCAGGTTGACGGCGACGTAGGTCAGCGCGATCAGGAGAATGCACCCCTGCACCAGCGGATAATCACGGAACCCGATCGACTGAATGAGCAGCCGGCCGATCCCCGGCCACGCGAAGATTGTCTCGGTAATGACGGCGCCGGTCAGCACGGCGCCAAACTGCAGCCCGACGAGGGTGACCACCGGGATCAGGCTGTTGCGAAAGGCGTGACGCATGATGGCGCGCGACTTCGACACGCCGCGTGCCCGCGCGGCCTGCACATAAGGCTCCCGCAACTCCTCCAGCATCGTCGCCCGGGTCATGCGCGCCAGAATGGCCGCGAGCGCAGCGCCCAGAGAGACGGCCGGCAGGACCAGATGCCCCCACGTTCCACGTCCGGAGACGGGAAGCCAGCCCAGCTCGACGGCGAAGACGATTGCCAGCAGCGGACCCAGCCAGAAGTTCGGCACCGAGACGCCCGCAAGCGAGACAGTCATCGCGGCGTGATCGACCACCGTTCCGCGTCGAACAGCCGCGGCAATTCCGAGCGGCATGGAGAACAGGATGGCCACGAGCATCGCAGCCGCGGCCAGCTCGAACGTCGCGGGCATGCGCTCGACAATCTGCTCGGTCACCGGCATCCCCGTCCGCAGCGACGTGCCGAGATCGCCCTTGACGAGGCCGCCAAGGAACAGGGCGTACTGTTCGACGAGCGGCCGATCCAATCCGAGCTGGCGGCGGAGCTCCTCGACGTCGGACTGCGGCGCCGCTTCGCCGAGCATGGCCTGAGCGGGATCGCCCGGTATGAGGTGAATGAGAGAGAAAACGAGCGTCGCGACGCCGAGCAGAACAGGAATCGTGAGGACGAGGCGGCGGGCGAGGAAGCGACCCATCTGTCGCGGGTTGGCCCGCCGATCTTACACTGCGGCGGTTCGCGCAGCACCGTTACAATGATCCTGGAGGTGCCGATGTCAGCCGATCGCACCGACGTCCCGCCGCAGGAAGAGCCGATGGCCGAGCTCGAGCGCCGCATCATCGACGAGTACATCCGCGGTCTGGGGCACGACCCGGACAAGCTGCACGCCTCGCTGGATCCCGCGGCCAGGAAGATTCTCGTGGACGCCTCGACCTATGCCGCCACGCGCCTGAGTGAGGTGGAAGCGCGCTCGCACTACGTGCGCGAACTGCACACCGGCCACTGATCAACCATCGCTACGACGTCTTGGTGACGTTCTGCAGCGCGACGGCAACGGTGGACGAACCGAAAGCCGGGTTATCCGCGACGATCGAGAACGAGAACGAGCCGTTCATCGTATTGCCGCTGCGCGTGGTGCTCCAGCTCGTGATCCTCCCGGTAGCAGTCTGCTGATGCGACTGGCCGGACAAGGCTAGCGTGCCCCCGTTGACAGTGCCTGTCACGGGGACGACAAACGTCGCAAACTCCAGCGTTCCCTGGACTTCGGTTCCTGATTGCGACAGCGTCACACGAAGTCCACCGGATGTCGTCTGACTGCAGGCGAGTCCTTGTGCGCCGCCGGTCTCGGTGCACGACGTTCTCTGCCATGTGCCGTCCCACTGGCCCTGAAAGCTTGTTTCGCTTCCAGGCGAGATCGGCCCGCCATCGCCTCCGCACGCGGCGGAGAGCAGCAGGATCAAGATAGCGGGAATGATGTGAACGAAATGGGTTCTGGGCATGCCTCCCAGCGTTTATAACATCAACCGCTAACGCCGGATTGCCGACAGCGATACCTCGCGCCGGGCACGAATGTACGCCAGCAGATCCGCGAACTGCGCCCGCCGCCGCAGCGGCTCGAGCAGCGGATCGCGCTCGAAGAACGGCAGACATGGAAACCCGGTGTCCACGGCGG
>Ga0247825_10000667_pt1 | contig 21937 bp, 19 predicted proteins | sample 13C_Vanillin_Day_FD_194413 | JGI IMG/M metagenome (GOLD analysis project Ga0247825, IMG submission 194413) | Soil microbial communities from agricultural site in Penn Yan, New York, United States - 13C_Vanillin_Day48 | ecosystem: Environmental > Terrestrial > Soil > Agricultural land | place...
AGATCACGGGGACAATTTGTATCGTCGGAGTATGTACACCTTTTGGAAGCGAACTGTTCCACCTCCCACGATGGCGAATTTCGACGCGTCGAGCCGGGAAAGCTGCGTCGTCAAACCCACCGTGACGAATACGCCATTGCAGGCGCTCAACCTGATGAACGATGTGGCATACATCGAAGCCGCGCGAGTGTTCGCACAGCGCGTGATGAACGAAGGGGGCATGACTCCGCAGGACCGCATCGCGTACGCATTTCGCTTGGCCACCGCCAGACTGCCGAAGCCGGCAGAATTGTCGGTCCTGTTGGATTCCTTCAGGCGAGATCTTGAGGGGTTTAAAAAGAATCCCGATGCGGCCCTGCAGTATGTGACCCACGGTGAATATCCCCGCGACCAAAGGTTGGAGGTCGGCGAGTTGGCTGCGTACACGACACTGACGAGCCTCCTCCTGAACCTTAGCGAGACAGTGACGAAGGAGTAGCAATGATGAATTCACTCGAGGCGTACTCCTTGAACGTGACGCGACGACATTTTCTTGGACGGGCCGCTGTGGGAATTGGGGCCGCCGCGTTGGCCGAACTGCTACAAGCCGATTTGCTTGCACAGACCCCTGCACAGGGCGCAATCGGTGGCCTTCCTGACTTCCCGCACTTCGCGCCAAAGGCAAAGCGGGTCATTTATCTGTTTCAAGGCGGCGGGCCGTCTCAAATCGATCTCTTTGACTACAAACCAGAACTCGACAAGTGGCAAGGGACTGATTTGCCTGAGTCGATTCGGCAGGGTCAGCGACTGACGGGCATGACGGCCGGGCAAACGAGCTTCCCGGTCGCGCGTTCTATCTTTTCGTTTGCACAACATGGTGCGGCCGGGGCCTGGGTCAGCGAACTAATGCCGCATACCGCTCGGATCGCAGACGACGTCTGTTTCATCAAGTCGCTGCATACGGAACAAATCAATCACGATCCGGCGGTGACGTTCGCGCAGACGGGCTTTCAGCTGGCAGGTCGACCAAGCCTGGGCGCCTGGGTCACGTATGGGCTCGGGACCATGAATCGGGATCTCCCAGCATTTGTCGTCCTGATTTCAGGCGACGGCCAATCTTTGGCCGAGCGACAGTGGGGCACCGGTTTCATTCCGAGTCGGTATCAGGGTGTGAAGCTGCGGTCCGTTGGCGACCCGGTACTCTACATTTCGAATCCCGCAGGCTTTGGTAGCGAGGAGCGAGCGCGCTTCATCGACACACTTGGCAAATTGAACGAACTCAAATTTGAAACGGTGAATCAACCCGAAATCAGCACGCGGATCGCGCAGTACGAGATGGCCTTCCGGATGCAAACATCCGTGCCCGAGTTGACCGATCTTTCGAAGGAACCGGACAGAACCTTCGAACTCTACGGACCCGATTCGAGAAAGCGCGGCACCTACGCCTCCAATTGTCTAATGGCCAGGCGTCTGGCCGAGCGAGGTGTGCGTTTTATTCAGCTGTACCATCGCGCATGGGATCATCACACGGGGTTGCCGAAGAACATCCGCACGGCGGCTCTTCAGGCTGATCAACCGAGCGCGGCGCTCGTGCAGGATCTAAAGGAAAGAGGATTGTTGGACGACACCCTTGTCATCTGGGCCGGTGAGTTCGGACGGACAGTGTACTCGCAGGGCAAACTCACGGCGGATGATTACGGTCGGGATCATCATCCGCGAGCGTTTACGATATGGCTGGCAGGCGGGGGTGTTAAGGCTGGAATCAGTCTCGGGACAACCGACGACTATAGCTACAACATTACGCAAGACCCTGTCCATATTCATGATTTGAACGCCACAATTCTGAGATGCCTCGGCATTGACCACACACGTCTGACCTACAAATATCAAGGCCGGCATTTTCGATTGACAGACACGGCAGGCGTGATCGTCAAGAAAGCGCTCAGCTTTGACGCCGATGCGCCAGGCTAATAAGGTCGGCGGCGTGCCGGTTCCGCTCATGTACCACTCGGGATGAACCTCCCCGACCTTCGCACGTTGCTCGATTATCACTATTGGGCGCGCGATCGGATGTTAGACGCAGTCGCGGCGCTCACCGCTGAGCAGTTTACGCGCGATCTTGGAAGCAGCTTCAAGTCAGTCCGTGACACCGTTGTGCATCTTTATGGGGCGGAGTGGGCTTGGTATTCGCGGTGGAACGGAATTTCACCAACCGCGCTTCTGCCGGCAGAACAGTTCGCCGACCTAGAATCGCTGCGAAAGGAATGGGTCGAGCACGAAGCGAACATGCGCGCGTTTGTCGACAAGCTTGGTGAAAAACGGATGATAGAGATCTTCGAATTTAGACTTCTTACGGGGAGGCCAGCCGCGTTGCCGTTCTGGCAGATGTTGCAGCACGTAGTCAACCATGGCAGCTACCACCGTGGTCAGATCACCACTATGCTGCGTCAGGTTGGCGCTTCGCCCCCAGAAAACATGGATTTACTGAGGTTCTATCAAGAGCGATCAGAGGCAGCCCGTTAAGAGCCTTTCTCCTGAGCCGTAATTTGAAGCGCACGGTGACCAACCCCCGTTTGTCGTGCGAGAATCACAGCGTTCCCTGGCATTTCAGGCGGATCGCGGTCGACTTACTTCCGCCTGAGCGAAGACGTGTTGCTCTCCACGCCTTTGTGTGTTCGTTTTCGTGGGACCGGTCAGGCAATGAGAATCGCTCGACCCGGAGGTGGATGACATGGACATGAAGATCTGGACGCGTTTCACTTTCGTTGCGCTTGTTGTACTCACTACGTCACTCCTGGCTCAGACACCCAAGACCGTCACGCGTCAGGCGCTTATCGACGAGTTGGTGATCGCGAACCACATACTTGCGAACGAAGGAGTGCTCGACGGCTACGGTCACGTCAGCGTTCGCAGTCCTGAAAATCCAAACCGTTATTTCCTCGCGAGGGCCGGAGCGCCAGCTTTGGTGACCCTGGCAGATATCGCCGAGTACAACCTCGATAGTGAAATGATCACAATTAGCTCGGCGGCTGGATACACAGAGCGTTTCATTCACGGCGCGATCTATCGTGCGCGATCGGACGTGATGGCAGTCGTACACTGCCACTGCGCTGAGGTCATTCCCTTCGGAGCAGTCGCAGTACCGATGCAGCCGATGTACCACATGGGATATTTCATTGCTGAAGGGGTACCGATCTTCGACATCAAGAAGGCCGGCGGAAAGGACATGCTGGTTCGGGACAACGATCTGGGCCGTGCTCTGGCTCAAAGCTTAGGCAAGACCTCGGCAGTTCTCATGCAGGGGCACGGTGCGGCGGTGACCGCAACGTCACTACATCTCGTGGTTGGCAAGTCCTACTATCTCAATCTGAACGCCAGACTGCAGTGGCAAGCGATACAGCTGGGCGGGGGAAATGTGACGTACTTGGACGCAGGACAAGCGATGAACTCCCCTCAGGACTACGAGCGTTCGTGGGAGTTCTGGAAATCTAGGCTGCCGCGCCGGTAGCGCACCTGGCCGTTACCTAGGAAATCGCTTCACAAGAGTTCAGTCGCCACCTCGACCCGCGTAGTCAAAGCAAGATTCCACTCAGGAGTGGAGTCCTAAGTCTGGTGATCACCGGTCTACGAGGCCGGTGCTCGACGATAATCGCCGACTTGCCGTCACTGCGGCTTATGAAGACCTGGCTCGCTTGTCGCGTTGACCACTCGGGAGGATGCGCGCCATTCTGCGCATCTCAAGATTCATGTGGGACTTGTTTTGGCGGAGTGTAGACTGACCAGTTTCGCAACCGGCTCGAAGTTCAGACGGGCTGCGTGTGCCGTCGCAACTCAGTATTCTCCACATCGACCATGCGAGACGCCGAGATTTTCGCTAGATGGGTCGGATAAGATGCCTACCGTTCGTGATCGTTCAACGCGCGGCCCAAAACGACGTCGACAAATCGGCAGCACTGTTCGAACCGGAGATCGCAATGAACAACGACCGTACGTGGTTTCCATTGACCGGTGCCACCCGCACTCGAGACGTGGCTACGGCCGCGCCCAAGAAGCCAGCGCCGATTGATCCGTTCGCTGGCCCGCCGCTTGCCGTTGCGGGACGCATCGTCTCGATGAATGACACCTTCGCGGTTCACACTGACGCCGTCTTGTACGTCGAAAGGGGTGGGATCGTTGCCGTGCAGGATCGGCGGCGGCCCGCTCCGGCTGGGTTCGAGAACGTGACCGTGGTGGAAACGGGCGGGACGATCTTCCCCGGGCTGATCGAACTGCACAACCATCTCAGCTACAACGCGCTGCCGCTCTGGTCGCCCGTGCCCAAGCGGTTCACGCATCGGGGCGAGTGGCCCAATCACAAGGATTATCGCCCGCTCGTCAGCGGACCCATGACGGTCTTGGGCAAGTACCAGGACGCGCAGGGCCGTTACCCGCTCCTGCCTCCGCTGGTTCGCTACATTGAGTCCAAGTGTCTGCTCGGCGGCGTCACGACGAGCCAGGGTGTCCGACTCTCGAGCAACGCGGGTATACAACGTTTCTACAGGGGCATCGTTCGCAACGTGGAGCAGACCAATGATCCCGATCTGCCAGAGGTGCAGGCACGCATTCCGGATCTTGAAGCCAAGGACGCCAAGAGCTTCCTCTCACGCCTCAAGAAGGAGGACAGCTGCTTCCTACTCCACCTGAGTGAAGGAGTGACCGACGCCGCTCAGCCGCTGTCTGCGGCCCGGAAACACTTCTTGGCTCTTGAGGTCGCGCCCGGCGAGTGGGCGCTGGGCAAGGTGTTTACGGGCATTCACGCGGCCGGACTGCTGCCGCAAGACTTTGATGTCCTGGGCCGCCACGGTGGGTCCATGGTCTGGTCGCCGCTCAGCAACCTGCTCTTATATGGAGGCACGGCCCGCGTGGACGCTGCCAAGAAGGCGGGCGTCACGATCGGCCTGGGCAGCGATTGGTCCCCCACCGGGAGCAAGAACCTGCTGGGCGAATTGAAAGTGGCCTGGCTCCATAGCCAGCAGGCGCTCAACGGCCAATTCTCCGCGCGCGACCTCGTGGCCATGGCGACGCGCGACGCAGCGCGCATCCTGAAATGGGAGAAAAAGCTGGGAATGCTTGAACCGGGTCGATGCGCCGATTTGCTGGTGATCGACGGGACGTCAGCCGACCCGTATGAGGCGTTGATCCGAGCCAAGGAGACGGACCTGCGATTGGTCATGATCAATGGCGTCGCCCGCTACGGCGTGCCCGAGGTGATGCAGCACCTGGCGCCGAGCGACCAGACGGTGCGCGTCGGTGGACAGATGCGTCGTCTCTTCCTCAAACAGGACACGGCTGATCCGGATGTCGCGCAGGTACCGCTCAGTCGCGCCACCACGACACTTCGTCAGGCCTTTCGCGACATTGCCACGTTGGCCAAAGAGATCGAGAAGCCCAGGCCGGCGCCGCGGCGTGTACTGGATGCCCAGGTCGAGCCCGTCTGGTCCCTCGCCCTCGATGAGATTTACGCGAGTGGCGTCGAATTGGGTCCGCGCCTGCCGTTCGACGGACCGCGCGATTTCACAGGCCCCGAACGCGCCCCGCGCTCGGTCTTGAGGGCCGCCCCGCCGCTCTCGACCATCCTCAAGCCGGTCACCCTCGATCCGCTGACCGTTGCCGACGACGACGACTTTCTGGAGAAGCTAGCGGGCCAGCCAAATGTTCCGCCTGCCCTCCGAAAGGCGCTGCGCGGCCTGTACTGAGGCTCGACGTCCCTGCGAAGACGGCGAGGAGATTGAGATGCCCACCCCCTTTGATCCCGGGTACGGTGCGGAACCATCCGCAGACTCGTGGAGAAGGTGACGGACGACAGCGTGGTTCCCCTGAAAGACTGGGATCCTGGTATGAGCACCCGGATCGGACGGCGCATCGGTTCGCACTGGAAGTCGCACAGTTACCCACGTCCGATTCGTTCCTGAGAAGATCTCAAGTCAGTAACATGGCCCCGTCACATGCTGTCGACCGCATGGCGCCCAGAGTTGCAGTGACCAAGCGGATTGACACACACGGGCCAGATCACCGTCGATTCTTGCTGCTACACCGGAATGCCGAACGCATCGACGGCCACATTCTGCCCGTTCTTGTTCGTCGCTCCCGCGAGCTGCCCGTCTTGGTACCGGTACCGCAGGAACTGGCCTTGCCCAGGAGGTGGCGTGAGCAACAGGCTGACCTTGTCGTCGGGTGACGGGCGCTCGCAGCAGTTGTTGTGCCGCGGGTTCGCGGCGCGGCCCCACGAGTCATCACCCACGTAGGCGGGCGCGATTAGCGGCAAATCCCACCGGGGAATGCGCGCGTAGTCGACCTCGGTGAAGTATTCGCCGAAATTCGGACCGTTCGCGTCACCGTCGAGATCGGGGGTCACGATGCTCCGTAGCTTCGCGACCGCCTTACCCCATCCCTTGAGCGCTGCGTCATTGCCGCTTCCACTGCGGTCGACGGCGGCAGGATGCGCGAGCTTGAAGCTGGGCACCGCCCTCACGGCCGGGTTCGCCGCCGCCCATAGGTCGTACGCTTCGTGCGCGACCTCACCGAATGCGACGATCGCCTGGAGCGCCCCACTGGCGAAGAGGCGGTCGTAGAGGGCGTGCCGCGCCGTCCTGAGCGCCGCATTCGTCCTCAACGCCCGGAGGCCTTTGGCCTTTTTGCTCGGGCGCAGCGCCACCGCGAAGCCATTCACGAGCACATACGAACGCCTGAGCCCGAGTCGTGCAAGGAAACCCTGTGTCTTCTGACCCGAGTCGCCGATCAGCGCCCGCCGAGCAAACGGCAGACATTCCGCGGGGCCGGGGTCAGACGCGATGCCCAGGAGGCGCGCGCTGCCGTCCAAGCGTCCGCGGTACAGCACAGGCCCGAACGCGTACCAGAACGTCGTGGAGTCGCCCATTTCGCCTCGGTAGTCAGGCGTCGCGTCCATGAGCGCCTTCATGGTGCCCATCGGTCCCGCGTCGGATTGTGCCATCTCTGCCGCCGGGATGGGCCGCAGCACCGCGCGCGTAAGCTCCAGGGTTCCGCCGTCGACCGTGCCCTTCAGCAGGCTGCGCGTAACAATCTTCAACTCCACCACCGAGCCAGGTGCGGTACCCCGGAGCTTTTTCGCTGGGGGATCACCAGAGACCTTCCACTCGAGTCTGCCGAGCGCGAGCGTGCCCTGCGTGGCGTTCTTCATACGGAGCGTGGCTTCTCCCACGACGACTCCAGCACGTGTGGCGAGGAAGTGGCCGGCAGCGTTGACGGTCGAAGGTGCTGGCATGATCTGTATGCGGTCAACGATAGTGCAAAGCGACGCGCGGCACCACAATGTGGCCGGCTGGATCGCACAACGAGTCTCGCGAAGAAAGACGCTACAAGTCGCCAAGGGCGGGCGATGCGCCGCCCAGGAATCAGGGATCGCTGCGGCGTCAGCGGGGATCGATGCTCGAGCGCCACCATCAACTGACCGAGAGGCCGCAGGTCGCGGTCAGCGACCGACCGAGGTCACACCACAATGCGCGGACGGAAGAACTCACCCCTCGAGCGTGCCTCTGGCGACCACTCGTCGTACGTGTATGACACGGTGAACACCGACGAAGTCTCGGTCGAGATATTCCCTCAGAATGTATGAACCCTGACGGCGAATGAGGAGGACATCAGGAATGTCGCGCACTGTTTTTCGTGGTTGGCGGGCGGCGTGGGGGTGCTACTGGCGGCCATACCCTTACTTGCGCACCACAACATTACGGGGAAATTCGATCCAGCTAGAACGAGGACTTGAACGGCGTGGTGACTAGACTGGATTGGGCCAACCCCCATGCCCACATCCTCATGGACGTGGTTGAGGGCAACAACGTTACGAACTGGGCCGTTGAGTTGAAAGCACCATCGACGGCAGAAACGTTGAGCTTAGACGCCTCGTTGGGCACTTGCATGCGGCGTGTTATCGAAAATGACCGTTCCACGACTCCGACGTTCGCGCCGCAAGACCGCCCGCTGCCGCCAGTTCCACCACCAGGCCCCCAACCCGGTCCCAAGCATCAGCCCAATCCATCGCATTCCATGCATGACATACCTCCTGGTTGTTCGGGTGCAAGCTCATTGTTGGTGTACGGCTAGCGTCGAAGGGGACTAAGCAGCGACCGCGCGGGCCGAACTTCGCCTTGAAACACGGATCGAATAGTCCGGATCTTCCCGGTCTTCCTCGGCATCCCCGTGATACAGGTTGCCAAAGAACTCGTCGAAGCCATGCGCGGTCGGGAGAGATTTGTTCATGTCGCCCAGGTGATTCTTGCCGAACTGGCCGGTCGCGTGGCCACGCGTCTTGAGCAAGTCGGCAATTGTGGCATCTTCGGGGTGTCCGACATCCGCTCCTAGCAACTGCGGCGGCTCCGAGCGGAAGTCCCACAGTCGAGCTGAAACGCCCCGTTCGGACGGATATGAAGGTAAAGTTGGTTGCCGCCAATGGCACGCGAGGATGCTTCCTGGGAAGTGATTATCATCGGCGCCGGTCCCGCCGGCTTGAGTGCCGCGCTGATCCTCGGCCGCTGCCGCCGTCGCGCGCTGCTCGTCGACGCCAACCGGCCGCGCAACAGCGCGTCGCGCGCGCTCCACGGGTTTCTGACCCGCGATGGCGTCAAGCCACAGGAGCTGCGGCGTCAGGGGCGCCGCCAGCTCGCGCGCTACCCGAGTGTCCACTTCAAACAGCTCGACGCCGTCAGCGCGCGATGCCTCGCTGCGGGTTTCGAAGTCACTTTCAGCGACGGGCGGCGCCGCCGGTGCCGAAAGCTCCTGCTCGCGACGGGGGTGGTGGATGACCTGCCGGACGTCGTAGGCCTGCGCGAGCTTTACGGGCGCAGTGTCTTTCACTGTCCGTACTGTGACGGATGGGAGTCGCGTGACAAGGCAATCGCTGTGTACGGCAAAGGAGCCAACGCCGTCGACCTTGCCATCGGGATGAAAGTCTGGAGCACAGATCTGGTCGTGTGTACCGACGGCCAACCCCTGTCTCCGAACGACCTCCATCGAGCCGCTCGGCACCACGTCACTGTGCGTCAGGAACGTATCAAGCGGCTCGAGGGTTCGAACCGGCAGCTCCAGCGCATCGTCTTCGCGAACGAGGATCGCCTCGCGCGTAGTGTGCGGTTCTTCAGCAGCGGGCAGCGCCAGGCGTCCAATTTGGCGGCCTCGCTTGGGTGCGCGTTTACGCGTAAGGGCGCCGTCAAAACCGGTGAGTACGAAGTCACCGATGTTCACGGCTTGTTTGTCGCCGGCGATGCATCGCGCCTCGTCCAGCTGGCAATCGTGGCTGCGTCCGAAGGGGCTCAAGCCGCGTTTGCGATCAACAACCAGCTCGTCAAAGAGGATTCGAGATGACCCGCGCGTGGCGGGCGCAGGTGCGACGGGCAACCCGTGCAAGGGCTTGCGGGAGCTCATAGAGCAAGGTTCATCCACGTGCCCTGCCCCACCCTGTGAAGGGCTCTGGCACGTTCGAACCCACGGCTTGTACGGCTCGAAGTCGGGCTCCGCCCCGGCTGGCGCACTCAACGCGATCCCACACATCCCGAGGAGGACGGCCTGTCTGGCTGCGGCGACGGTGCCGGAGTGGACGATCGCGTTGCCGAGATTCAGGCCGATGTTGAGCCCTGACAACACGAGATCGACCCTGCCCCAATTGTGAGCGCCGAGCGCGCGACGCAATCGGCTGGCGTGCCGTTTACTCGATAGGCGCCCAGACCCTGAATCGTCTTCTGGCGATACGATAACGGATGCGAATGGGTGATCGCATGGCCTGCAGACGAGCGTTCGACGTCCGGCGCGACGATGCGAACTTCGCCGTATTCACTGGCGACGTCGGCAAGCACCCGAATACCTGGGCTGTAAACGCCGTCATCGTTCAAGACGAGAATCCGCATCGATACGTCTGCGTGCAAAGACCTGGCCGTCTGACGAGCCCGGAGTCGAGGAAGTTCTCTATGGATCGGCTCGAAACTTGAATCGCCCGACGCCGAGGTGCGTGTGCGGGTTGTACTCTTTCACAACGAGGATGCTGGCGACCGCAGTTCAGTTGACGAAATCACGGCGCTGCTCGAGCGTCACGGGCATCGTTTGGTGCAGGTCATCAACAAGGAATTTCGGGTCGAGCGGATTCTTGAGCACCATGCCGATCTCGTCGTCGCCGCCGGCGGCGACGGTACGGTGGCCACCGCCGCTGGCGTGTTGGCCGGGCACAAGTTACCGCTTGCGATTCTGCCGCTGGGCACGGCCAACAACATCGCGAAATGCTTGAACAGCGACGGTCCGCTCGACACACTCGTCGCCGCGTGGGCGCATGCAACATCGCAATCCCTCGATATCGGCTTCGCGCGCGGGGAGTGGGGCGAGCGCATCTTCTTCGAGTCGGTTGGTGCGGGATTGATCCCCGCGGGTATCGCCGCCGCCGAGGCCCAGAAAGACGAGGCGCAGGATGGCTCTTCCACGATGAGGCCGGAGGACGCCGTACGAACGTTTCGCTACGCGCTTGCGAGCCTCCAGCCGCAGCGATGGACGCTCACGATCGACGGTGAGGAGCACACTGGCGAATTTCTTCTCGTCGAGGTGCTGAATATGCCGTCGATCGGACCAAATCTGGTGCTGTCCGAGGAGGCCAACCCCAGGGATACCTGGTTCTCGGTCGTGATCGCCACCGAGGCCGATCGTGGCGTGCTCGATGACTATCTTGCCTATCGCATCAACGGCGGGGAGCGTCCGCTATCGATGCCATCGCGCCACGCGCGCCGCGTCGAGATTCGCGGCTCGACGGCACTGCATGTGGACGACCAACTTCTCCACACGAAGTCTCCACAAACAGTATCGATGGCGATTGAACCCGCCGCACTCGAGTTCCTTGCGGGCCCAGGCGTGGCCGGCTAGGATGTTTAGTCCCACAGTGTGGTGGTGGCACGATCGACGCCAGCACCAAGGAGACGCTGTGGGACAAATACTTCACGGGAGCGCTGTGCGACAGACGGCAGAGATCGTCATGGTTAGAACCGTCGCGTCGCCGGGCGGGAGTGAACGGGCCTTGATTTTGGTTTCGGCTTTTGGATGCTGCGCGGGAACCGAGTCCCGCAACGGCTGCAGAGAAACCAGCGCTCGGAGCTGCCGCTTTGATCCTCTTCGCTGACGCCCTCGATGCGTTGACACCGCGGGCATGGTGGGTTTGGCCCTTGGGGATCTGGCGATCTGGGATGGGGATACTTCACCATGCCTCAGCCTCGGGCTTACGATTTCAACTTCGAAACCAACAACTTTCAGCCCGTAGTCTTAGCAGCGTAACTCAGATTGCATTCGCCGATTACCGTCGAATCTACGACTTCTTCGGCGGCTCGCGCACTGTTGACCACATATGGCCACACGATTCGCACTGAAATTTGTCGCTCCCGTTCACGGCGCTCGCGAATGGAAGCCGTCGAACGTGCTGCGACGAACAGTGCGGGCATGACGGCGGCGCCGAAACTGGGGGGGGCGAAGCTGATGGGCTCATCAGTCATAAGGGGGCAAGGTTGGACCCAGGCTAAACTCCTGGTCGCGCGCAGAATGTGTCGCGAGTTACTACGCCCACGCCGTCACCATGCTCCCCCGACGCTTAGTTTCGTGAAGGGGGATTTAGATCAGCTAAAAGCACAGCCGTGCGATACACGACACTGCGTCGCCCATCTGCGCTTGCTGCATCGAGCGGCTGTAGAGTCGCTGTCGCTGATGCAAATGAACGCACGCGGGTTGAACGAATCAGGCATTGCCCTCGGAATGACCAGGCTTCGGGCACGCGATGAAGGCTTCCGCGCTCAAGAACGCACTCCCAGCCTCACTGCATTGGCTACCGACTGCACTGACTTGGGCGCCGAGCAAGTCGTCTACTCGCCTGGAAACGGCGTCCCGCCTCCTCCTCTTCTCAAGCCAACCGTCTTCCCGATGTGACATCGTCGTCATCAGCCCGGTTGGGCTGATGGGCATCAGTTGATGCGGCATCATGCCGTATCGGAACCGGGAGGAGTCCATACCATCGTGGTGAAAGTCTGAATTAAGGTCGGGTCAATCGGATTGGTAGATGATCCGGCCCGCCCTGAGAACGTATCGCACCGTGGCGAAGGCCTTGATGTCGGCTGCCGGATCGGCATCCAACACGGTCAGGTCTGCGTCCATTCCGACGAGTACTCTGCCGGTTCGTTCGGACATCGCGAACCGCGCCGCGGGGGAGGTCGTCAGCGAGTCCAGTATCGCCGAGAACGTCATTCCCCCGCGCTGCATCAGCACATACTCGTCCGTCGGGTCGTAGTCGATGTAGCCGACATCGGTTCCGAAGAGTATCTGGCCTCCCGCGCCGGCATACGCACGGAGCTGTCCCACCGCCACGCCGACGAATCTCTCCGCGATGTTGGCCGGCATACCTTCTTTAGCGCCTTCGACCGTCCACAGCTTCAGTGTCGGGATCAACGACATCCGCTTGCCCGTCATCGCCGCGATCTGTTCGCCGGTCAGGGGACCGGCATTGGGCATGGTGTGCACCAACACATCGACGCCGCCCGCGATGGCGTTCTGAAGGCCGCGGAGGTTGTGCGGATGGGCGAGCGCCAGCTTGCCGTTCTGGTGGGCTTCCCTGACGACTGCTGCGAGGATGTCAGGAGGCATCTCCACCGCTGTCTGCATCGTGGTAGCCGCATAGATCTTTACCGCGTCTACGCCCTTGCTGACGTGGCGCCTCACCTGTTCGATTCCCTGTTCGCGGGAAGTGACTTCGATTGCGGTTCCGGGCAGCAGCCCGAGGCGCTGCAGCACCGGAGGCGTCAGGCCGCCCGCAGCTGAAAGGATCTCTCCCGCCGACAGTATGCGTGGTCCATCGATCTCGCCGGATGCGACTCGCCTGCGAAGAGCGGAGGCTTCTGTCCACGGCGAGCCAGTATCGACGACCGTGGTGAAGCCGTAGCGTGTGAGCATCTCCGTCAGCTGCCGGGCGAGCCGGTCAGGCGGAGCCGCCGTGGCGTCGGCCCACTTCGGCTCGACGAAATGGACGTGGCTGTTCCAAAAGCCGGAGGTTAGTGTCAGGCCGGTACAGTCGAGGACCCTCGCGGACGGAGGGACCGTGACTTCGCTTCTCGCGCCGACATCGGCGATTCTGCCGTTGCGGATGACGACGACCCCATCGGCCAGGGGAGGGTGTGTGGGAGAGCGGTAGACCTTCGCTCCGACGAGGACAAGCAGTATCCACCAGCGTCTGGTGCAGTGAGTAGAGCGCCTCCGAGTCCTGGAGGGTGGCCAGGGTTTCGGCGAGCGTCGCGTAAACGCCGATTGCAATCCTGCCGAATCCTCCTGACATCCCACGCCCGTTATCAAGGGCACCGAGCATCGCGTGATACGCCTCCACACGCCGGCCAAGCAAGGCAAGGGTGCTCGCTGAGCGCAGTTCGAAGTCTTTCCGCTCTCTGTCACTGGACGTTTGAACCGATCGAGTGATCCTCGCCAAGACATCGGCCGCAGCCTCCTTGTGGCCCAAACGGGCAAGCTGTCGTGCGATGTCGGCGCCATGGGACCACGAGACGTTCTCGACGATGTTGACAAATAAAAATCGAGCGCGACCTATTGGCGCGCGGCATCTTCAGCTCCGTCGCCGATTTGGCTCGCAAGATTCGTCGATATCTCCATCGCTACAACCAAGCACCAAAGCCGATCCGCTGGGCCTATCGCAACCCGGCGCATCGAATTGGTAGTACTTCAGCCAGTACGGTCCACTAGATGCGGCCCCACCACCAGAACGCTTGGGTTTCCAGTGACCGACAGATTTCGTCAAAGCCTTCCCTCCGGTTCGACCCCCACCTCATCTGTGGCCTGCGCATCAGTCCCTGCTGAACGATCGACGAAGTGAAACGCGGATTAGCCACCATTTCATGTTGACTGGCAAGCAGTAGGAGGTGTACAAGCGAGCCACCACCGACTCCAACGGTGCAGACGACGGAGGAGCAGATGGACCGCCTCCCAAATACGACCCGCCTCACCAAGCTTGGCTTCACCGCCACCGAGTTGAAAGGTTTGTCGACGCGCGTCAAGAGCCTCACGCGCAACGATCTGGTGGCGCTCGTCGACGATCCGCAGGAAGCCCCGGCAAAGCTGAAACTGACCTTTCAGGACCTACAGGGCCTCCATGCCCTCGCAGCCAAGGCTGCGAAGAAGACGACAACGGGTGGTGGTGGTTCCGGTGACGGCGGGATACGCTGCTGCTGTTGTATTGCCTGCTGTTGCTGCTGCTGCGCGGTATCAGTCACATCGCCTGCCGCGGTGGCGACGGTCTAGGCCGGGCGTCTCGCGCGGGCCCCGCCGCGTCCAGAACGAGTGCTCACGGCTCGCTAGGTCGAATCGCTGCACGGTCTTTGGGCTTCGCCTTTCGGGTCGTCTCGAGTGCCCGCCGTAGCGATGAGCACGGTGCTACTTCCACTGGCGGGGCTCCCGTTGCTCTGGGTCGGCGTGATTGGGACGAGCCTGACGTATAGGGCCCTGCGAGGGCGTGCGCACGCTTCTCGCATCAGGACGGAACCGGGGTCCACCAGCACTGCAGCAGCGCTGCTCCTCTATGCGGGCTGGACGCTCGTGGCGACGGCGAGTTTGATCTGGTTGCTCAAGGAATGGCGAATTCCTGCCGCCGACGTAGGATTCACGGCTCGGTTTTCGGCGTTCGACTTCGTCGTCGGCGTTACCGGCGCCGTCGTCGGACTCGGCATGTGGCCTCTCGCGGAACGATTAGCGATGCTGGGGGCACGCGCGAACGTCCTGCTTCGGGTTCCAGCCGACTCGCGCCGCCCCGCTCGAGGGGCGCCGCTGCAGATGTCGGCGGCAGCCGCTCGCGACGCTTGGGTCGTCGCGTGTGTGGGCGGCGCCGTTGTTCCTTCGCTCGAAGAGTTTCTCTTTCGCGGGTATGCACTGGCAGCACTCCAACAGCACACAGAATCCGCGCTCGCCGCCATGCTCCTCGTATCGGCCGCGTTTGCCAGCGTTCACATTGTGTTCGGCGCACGCGTCGTCGTCTACGGTTTCATCGTCTCGCTAGCGCTGTCGGTCGTGGTTCTCTGGCGCGCTAGCTTGTACCCCGCCATGCTGATGCACGGGCTCATCAATCTGACCGCGTTTGTCGTCATCCCGCTGACTGCTCGTCGCGACGCGAGAGGCGGCCACACCGACATCTGATAGAGACCAAGTCGTGATAAGGACGAGGCGACCTCAGTAATCTCGGGAGCGAACATGGAGCATGATGACACGCTGGGCAATCCAACGCCGACGTCTGGGCCGCCGGAGCCCGACGCGGACCGGCCGTATGTCGCCTTGCCCCTCCAGCTGATCGATGCGCGGGGCGATGATGTGATTGTCCGTCGCGGGTCCGCTCAGTTGCTCATTCGCGGCGTCGGAGCGAGAGCCGCACTGACCGTCGTCCTTGAAGCGATGACTGGCGAGGGGGCTACCGTCGAGGAAGTCAGCAACCGATTCGCGGCGCCCGACCGCCCTGCCGTGCTCGAGCTGATCGAGCAGTTGGCGACCCGGCAGTTCGTGGCCCAACGCGGAAGTCGCGCCCTACCGCAGGGGCCGGAGACCGCGCTAGATGTCTTCTACTGGCATTTCGGGACGTCGGCACCCGACGTGAACGGGATCTTGAACCGTACGCAGCTCGCCGTTCTCGGGGTGAATCGGATCTCGCGCCAGCTCGTGGAAGCCTTGACGGACGCCGGCCTGCACAACATCGACGTCGTCGATCACGCGGGCCTTCGCAACCTCTCCATGTTTGACGGCGACGGTCCGGACCGAGCATCCGCGTGGCGCGCACCGATTCAGCCTACGGCATACGAGGAGTGGACGACCGGGTCGCGCGCGAAGACGTTCGATTGCCTCGTCGCGACATCCGATTTCGGCGGACTCCGCCTCATGCAGGAGTGGAACAGCCTCTGCGTTGAGCTAAATCGGCAGTTTCTGCCGGTCGTGCTCCAGGACATGGTGGGGTACGTGGGTCCTCTGGTCATTCCCGGCGAAACCGCCTGCTTCGATTGCTTCCTGGCACGAATGGACTCGAACCATACTGGCGATGCGCAGGGCCATGTGACCGAATGGGCGGCGTTCGGAGGGCAGCATGTCGCGGCTTTTCATCCTTCGATGGCTTCGGTGCTCGGCGATTTCGCTGCCATCGAGCTGACGAAGTTCTACAGCCGTTCCCTTCCGGCGTGGAAGGTCGGGACAGTATTGGAAGTCAACTTGCTGGCGGGTGCCCTTGATGCCCGCCGGGTTCTGCGCGTACCACGATGCCGCACCTGCAGTCACCTCATCAAGCGATCATCGACCTCGACGGTGAAGACCGCACTCGCAGCCGCCGTCGTCGAGCCGTGAAAGCAGACCGCGCGTCCTTGCGTCGTCTGTTCGGGGCCCTGAACTACCTCGTCGATGAGCGTGTGGGCGTGATTCGATTCGTACTGGAAGCGCCGCGCGAACCAGGCAGCCCCGACTTCTTTCACTACTTCGCACAAGCGTGCGACACACGTGCGTTCAGCGACCAGGCGAACTTCGGCAAGACTGGCGGCGCTTCGGTAGAGCGGGGAGTGGCGATGGCCAAGGCAGTCGGCGAAGCCGTCGAGCGGTACTGTGCCGCCATCTACGCACCTCGCGATTTGCCGCTGGCGTCTTTTGCCGACGCGCCGTTTCGCTGCGTCCGTCCGGACAGCTTCGCGCTCCTGAGTCAACAGCAGTATCAGCGTGCCGACGTTATCTTCGTGCCCTTCGACGATCGAACGCCAGTCCGGTGGGTACCGGCACGCGACGAGCTGACAGGAGAAGAGTGGTACGTCCCGGCGGCGATGGTATATGTGCCGTATATTTATCACCGCGGGCATGGTGAGAGCCCAATCGCGCAGTCCATTTCCACCGGACTCGCGTGTCACTGTAGCTATGGAGAAGCGGCCGTCTCCGCAATCTGTGAGGTGATCGAGCGAGATGCCTTCACGATCACCTGGCAGGCGATGCTGGCCCACCCGCAGATCCATCTAGAGTCGCTGAGCGCCCGCAATCGTAACCTCGTCGAGCGATTCGAGCGGGCCGGATACACGGTGACTCTCTTGGACATGACGCTTGACGCCGGGATCCCGACTGTGCTGGCCGTGTCCAGGAGCGACCGCCCCGACGCACCGCCGCTCGTCCCGGCCGGGTCCGCCGCTCTCGATCCGGAGGAGGCGGTACGGAAGAGCCTCGAAGAGCTGGAGCACACTCGAGAGTACTCGCACAAGATCCTCGTCCACCTGCCGAGGCTGGCGTCTGATCTTGACGCCGAGAGTGTTCAGGATCAGACAGGCCACCTGAACTTCTGGTGTAGCCACGACCACGCACCCCTTGCCGACTTTCTCTTCGCGTCGGAGGTTCGTCGGGATATGGGGGAAATGGCCAATCTATCGTGCGGCACGCCCGAAGGCGACTTGCGGACGCTTCTGGAACGGGTGCGGGACATCGGTCATCGAGTCTTGCTCTGCGACGTGACCACGCCTGACATCAGACATGTTGGTCTCTGGGTCGTGCGCGCCATCATCCCGGGATTCCATCCCCTGGTGGTCGGCCACAATATCCGCGCTCTCGGCGGGAAGCGCTTGTGGTCAGTTCCTTTAGCCCTCGGCTACCCTGGTATTACTCGTGAACGAGGCGACAATCCGGCGCCCCATCCCTATCCCTGACAGCCTATGAGCGATGACAGACTGTTCGTCGACCCTCCCGTTCCCACCGGCGAGGACGTGCTGTGGGAGACGTTTCATGAAAACTCGAAAACCTCACGATACGATCTCCCGCCATCGGATCACGAAGTGCTGGCGCGGATGGCCATGCTTGCCGAGTCGCTCACCTACCACGGGTACCCGGCATGGCAGCTACCCGAAGCGCGGCCGCTGACGATGTCCCTTGGCGAGGCCATTCGCAGCCGGTTCACATCCAGAACGCTCATCCCCGCGGACGTCGACCTGCCGACCGCAGCGACCCTGCTGCGAAGTGGCTACGGCGTCACCCACGATCAACGGTCAGTTGGGTATCCGCGTGCATTTCGAGCCACGCCTTCCGCTGGAGCCCTGTATCCTCTCGAACTGTATTTCTACAGCGCATTCGCGGTTGGGTTTCCGTCCGGCCTTTATCACTACAGTCCCGCTGAAGACAACGTCCGGCTGCTCCGGAGCGGTGACCTGAGCCATCGGCTCGGTCCAGCGCTCGTATCGCCGGCGCTCGCGACAGAGGCGTCCCTCCTGGTGTTCGTGACCGCGGTGTTCGGTCGAACCGTATTCAAGTATGGCGACCGCGGGTACCGCTTCATCCTGCTCGAAGCGGGGCACGTTGCACAAAACCTGAATCTCGCCGCGGCTGGTCTCGGATTGAGTTGCATCAATCTCGGCGGGTTCTTTGATCGACAAGTGGACGATTTGCTCGACCTCGACGGGCTGACCCACTCGACCGTCTACATGGTTGCCATCGGCATTGATCGTGACGGAAGCGGAACGCATCCCCGTTGAGGGACGGTGAATCGAAGCGCACAATGGGCTTCACCAGAGACCCGGGTCCGTTGCGCCTGACCGGCTTTCGCGGCAGCAACTCTGAGGCAATCCGCCACTGTCTGGAGGATGCCGGTCTGACTGGATCCTTGGTGGCGGCAGACCTCAGTCTCGGTGCCTGGCGCGGACACCAGGTGGCCCGCGAGCTATGCAGCCAACTGTCACTCGAAGTCGCTGGTGGCGGCGCACCGATCAAACACCCGCGGCCGCGCGCAGACATGGCGTATGCGGACGTCATCGGAGGGTTCATCGACGCTGAAGCGTCGGGCGATCAGGCCACGCTCGTAGCCCTGGCGACGGCCGGGCGAATCCGTGACCGGTGTGATGGTGGCGCGCCGATGGTGTTTCTCGTCGTGATTCCACCAGTCGGCACGCCATGGGAGCGGGAAAACATCATCTTCGTCCGCTTGCTGACGCAGGCACTTCGTGGGACGTCGAGTCATCTCGTCCTCGTTGCCTCGAGCGAGGGGCAGCCAGACGTGCCTTCTGACTGGGCGGTGGAATGGCGTGACACCGGGTACACCGCAACCACCAGCACCGACGCGACATCGCTGGCATGTCTGGTGCCCGGCGTGATCGAACCGTCGCTCGCAGACGCGCTCCGACAAGACACCGGTACGGGCAATCTACCGCTCGTCCCGCTGCTGAACGGCCATTGGCTCGTATCACCCTCCGGGCGACGGCCGCTCGCGGAAATCCCTCGTTTGGACTTCGACCGCCTCGGCATCCTCGCGCGCGGCTGGCCCTGGTTGGACGCATTCGCCCAGTGCTCAGGGCACCTCGCGCACGTCGAACCGTGGTTTCTGTTCGCCGAAGCGCAGCAACGGCTTGCTGAAGGCGGCGTTGGAATCGCGCTGCGTCTACTGAATCGGGCTCTCACCCGCGCCTCGGGGCCCGATTGGGGGATCATGCAGTCATTCGCTCAGGGCCTGACCGTCGCGTCACATCGTTTCGCGGCTGCTGCCGCGGCCGCCGATCCACCCGCGGCCCTCCCTGCCCACGAGAAGAGCTTCCTCCTGCAGTGCAAAGGGTGGGGGCTGGTCATGCTCGGCGACCTGGCGCGCGCCGACGCCTGCTTTGCGCGCGCGTCCGACCTGCTGCCGCCGGCGGCTCACGGGAGCGCCGAGCACTTGTATCTCATGAATATCTCCGCTTTGTCTCACCTCAAGGCGGGGAACGCCGAGCGGGCGCTCGAGATCGAACGGGATATCGAACGGCGCCGGCAGGCGCTCGATCCGCCGGATTGGCGACTCGCCTTTGTCAACGCCATCAATATCGCACGCCTCTGCCGCCGGCTTGGTGAATGGGACGAGTCGGCCCGCTACTTCCAGGAAGCCTTCGCAACCGCAGACGGCGCCCGAACCGACAGCGATGCCATCCACGAGAACTTGATCTTCGCCCACCTCTATACATCGGCGGAACGCTCGATCGACGCCTTCCACTGCTGGATGCGTGCCGCGTTGTACTGGCTCAGCTGCGACGTCCCGGAGGCACTCGGGCGCCGTGTTCTGCGGCAACTGATCGGGCGTGAGCCCGAGCCGGGGTGCAACCTGCCGGAACTCGTATCAGCGTCGTTGTGTGACGCCATCCGTATCGCCGCCAAGGCTGCGGCCGTCGAGACGTTCGGCGCTCACCAACCCGGTCCGGGTCATGACGCTGGCACCGCGCCGATTTTTGCGCGTGCGGAATCAATTCGGCTGAGACGGCTGGACACGGCGTTCGAATGTGCCCTCTCGACTGCCGGTTGTTCTGTGCTCGTCCTGCATGACAGATTGGAGCCACCAATTGTAGGCGCCTACACCGAGCGACTGCGCGGGCTGCTCGCGTCCATTCTTGCAGCGCGCGGTCCACGCGGGTTTCTTTCGAGTTGCGGGACGCTGGTGGTGGACGATCGCTGTGGTCGCCGGATGGCGACGACGCCTGAAGAGATCGTCGCCGTGTGCATACGCCGGGGCGTCGACACAGTCGCCATCGACGGAACTATAATCCGGCTGCCCGCAGAGCGACGAGCCAGGCTCGAAGCGAGGATGCGCATCAAAGTGGGATCTGCGGTGAATTGGGTTGCGATTCAAGAGGAGCGCATCGCGGTCTCATTCAAACGCTTTCTGCCCTCGATCGTCCTCTCACCGCTAGAGAGTCAGGTGTTGGCAGCTATTGACGATCGCCAAACGGTTGCGGACTTCAGGGATGTGTTCGACAGCACCGGTTCGGTTACCAGAGAAACCCGCGTCGATGCACTTGCGGTCCTGCGCAGGCTCGAAGACGCGCGCGTTATCGAGATCGACCTGCCCGGCGGCATCGGCTGCGATGGTTGGGACTCACTCTGATCCCCGTTTGATTCTCATCGCCACTCGGCGCCCGTAATGTTCCAGTTCTCGGCCCACCTAAGGATCACGCCGCCCGCTCATAGAAGTTCAGCAATCCACCCAGCCGGCACCGACGCCGCACTCGCCTCGCGATGTCGATCACTGGTGTGCCGGCGATCAGCCGATTGTCGAGGCCTTGGTGATTCCGCTCTTCGTGATAGTGCGCGACGTTACTCCGCCACGGTGTACCGGAAGTGCCTCTCCTCGATCGGAACGATTCGATCCAGACACTCTTCTTTAATGGATCGGACAAATCGCTCGGCGTAGGCATTGGCGTTCGGCGCCCGCTCGGGATTCACGACACGAATGCCCGCCTGCCCGCGCCGACGCCGGGACGGCCGCGCCGGGAATGCTGCAGCGGATCGCAGACATAAAGACTGACAGAACCGTAAGCGGACGGTGTCGGATTCCGGTTGATTTGATTTGCTCTGAACTCAACTGATCGGTATGCTGACGCCTCCCGTGCAATTGGGTCCGCAACTGGCTGCGCTTCCGTTTTGGGGAGCGCGTACGCTGATATTTCGCCCAAGCCCGTCTGGCGGGTGCGCAAGGAAGCGTATGTCGCACGCGTGGGGAAGGAACCCGCCTCGGTCATTCTGGTCTCCGCCTCCGATAAGCTGCACAACGCCGGTTCGATACTTGCCGACTATCGCGAGGTCGGGGACGCGTTGTGGCCGCGGTTCAACACGGACCCGGGAAGGCCGGGACCATCGGGTACTATCGAGGCCTGGTGACCGCCTACCAAACGACGGGACACCATCCGAGACTGGTGCGGGAACTGGACTCCGTTGTCAGGCAGATCGAAGCGGAAGCAGGACATCCGGGTGTCTGGCCGTTTCCGCAGTAGGGGGACGCTCGTCCCGACTCACGACCCCGCTTGATCACCGGCGTGTCAGGCCGGAGGCCACCGATCCCCGGCATGATAGGCCGGTGATCGCCTGATCGCGAGGAAATCGACGAACAGCGCCAGTTCAAATCGGCGGCGTGCAACCGCCAACACTGCAG
>Ga0247825_10000668_pt1 | contig 21933 bp, 22 predicted proteins | sample 13C_Vanillin_Day_FD_194413 | JGI IMG/M metagenome (GOLD analysis project Ga0247825, IMG submission 194413) | Soil microbial communities from agricultural site in Penn Yan, New York, United States - 13C_Vanillin_Day48 | ecosystem: Environmental > Terrestrial > Soil > Agricultural land | place...
CGTTATCTTGCCGGGGCCGGCGGCAGGATCCACTTCCACGCCAACGCGACGGGCCAGCTCGGCCGCTGAGTCCCGCGAACGAAGGGCCGACGCGGGCACGTCGGAACCGAGCTGCCGCGCGGCAGCCGCCCGCGCCGCCTCTCGCAGCGACAATCGGCGGAACGGCGACCCCATCGAGATGGTGTGATCGCCGTAGACCACCTGGTCGCTACCCGTCGCCTTACGCGCCACCTCCTGGAACATCCGCTCGGTGAGCGACATCAGGTCGTTGTAGTCCGCGTAGCTCCAGTAGAACTCGAGCATCGTGAACTCGGGATTGTGCTGCGTCGAGATGCCTTCGTTTCGGAAGTTCCGGTTGATCTCGAACACACGCTCGATGCCGCCGACGGTGAGCCGCTTGAGATAGAGCTCCGGCGCGATGCGCAGATAGAGGCGCATGTCGAGCGCGTTGTGATGCGTGACGAACGGGCGCGCCAGCGCGCCGCCGGCGATCGGCTGCATCATTGGCGTTTCCACTTCCAGGAAACCGCGATTGATCAGGAACTCCCGGATGGCCGTCATCACGCGGCTGCGGACCTCAAACACCCGCCGCGACTCGGGGGTGACGATCAGATCCAGATAGCGCTGGCGATAGCGAATCTCGATGTCCTGCAGGCCATGCCATTTCTCGGGCAGCGGCAGCAGGCACTTGGCCAGAAACTCGAGCGCCGCCGCGTGAATCGTGAACTCCCCCGTCCGGGTCCTGAACAGGTGCCCCGACACGCCAACCCAGTCGCCGAAGTCGAGCAGCTTGAAGATCTGGAAGTCGCGCTCCGGCATCGAGTCCTGACGCAGGTAGACCTGCACCCGTGCGGTGCCGTCGGAGAGCACCAGGAAGTTGGCCTTCCCGAAGCTCCTGATCGCCAGAATGCGTCCGGCCGTGCGTACCTCGACGCGCGTGGCCTCGAGATCCACGCCGCTCGTGGCGCCGTGTTCGGCCACGATGGCGGCGACGGTCGCCTGTGTGTCGAAGCGATGTGGATACGGATCCACACCGAGCTTTTTCAGTTCGTCGAGGTTCGCCCGCCGCTGGGCGACCTGATCGGATTCTTCGCCGGCGCTCATTCGCGTTCGATTTTTCGTCGGATCCCGTCCAGGATCCCGTTGATGAAGCGCACCGACTCGTCTCCGCTGAAACTGCGCGCCAGCTCGAGCGCCTCGTTGATGATCACCTTGGCATGCGTCTCGGGTTCGTGCAGGAACTCGTACAGCGCGAGACGAAGAATCAACCGATCGATGACGTTCATCCGCTCGATGCGCCAGTGCTCGGCGGCTTCGGCGATCATCGGATCCAGCTGTTCGACGCTGGACGCCACGCCCCCGGCGAGTCCCGCCGCAAACGTCCGCAGCTCCGCGCCCAGCGGCGTCCTGCTCTCGTCGTCGTGCGACCAGAAGGTCTGGTGGACGTCAGCCATCGACAGCTGCCCGACCTCCCATTGGTAGAGCATCTGAAGCGCCGCCTCACGCGCGCGATGGCGCTGCTCCTGAGACGCGCCCGGAACCGAGCGTCTGGCCGCGCTTGCTGTCATGCGCCGGTCCCCGTTCCCTGCGCGTCGAGCCGCCTGAAGAGCGTGGCCATTTCGACGGCGGCCAGAGCCGCCTCCCTTCCTTTGTTCCCGTCGCCCGGTGCGGAACGCGCAATCGCCTGCTCGTCGGTCATCGTTGTCAGCACACCGAATGCGACGGGCACTCCCGTCAACACACTGACGTTCATGATGCCCTGAGACGCCGCCTCGGCGATGTACTCGAAATGCATCGTGTCGCCCTTGATCAGGCAGCCCAGGCAGACAATCGCATCGAACTGCCCGGTCCGGGCAAGACGAATCGCGGCTGCCGGGATCTCGAATGCACCCGGCACATGGACAAGCGTGACGTCCGCGTCGCCGACGCCGGCGTCCGCCAGCGCAGCACGCGCGCCAGTCAGGAGCCCGGACGTGATCTCCTCGTTGAACCGCGACACGACGATGGCAAAGCGGAAGCCGCTCGCAACCTCTGAGCCTCGTATCTCTGTCGGCGGCATATGGCGGGAAGTTGTCAAGGTTGGTGTTGGCTCCCCGAGCGTCACTCGAGCGGGAGCCGGGCCCTGCGACTTGAAATTATATGCCACGCCCAACACAGCAGAAGGCCGAGCACGGCGCCTGCCAGATCGTAGAGCACGTCGCGAACGTCCGGTGTTCGAAGCGGGACGAACATCTGGTGGATCTCGTCGCTGATCCCGTAGCCCACCGTCATCAGCAGCGTCAGCACGACCCGCGACCGGCTCATGTGCGCAGGCAGTCCCCCGGCCACCGCGCGAAACGTCAGGATCGAAAGGCCCATGAACTCGACGCCGTGCAGGACGTAATCGGGAACGCCTCCCGGCGCGGGCGGACTCGACTGTGATGACACGTAGAAAATAGCCGCCATGTACACGGCGACCGGCAGCCACAGCAGGAAGCGTTTGGTGGTCCCCGGATGGTTGAACGTGGCGGGCACTTAGGCCTTGGGCCTTACGCCATGGGCCTTCTAGAGAGGCAGCGGATAGAGCAGCCAGCCGATCACGATTCCGGCGGCCATGAATCCGCCGAACAGGCGCAGGCCGAAGAGCGCCTGATCCCGTGGCTCGTCGCGCATCAGCGTGGCAAACACCACCGACACGAACAGGGAAAAGAGCGCCATGAGCGCGACGTGCGAGGTCACTTGCGGCCTTCCGCGATATCCCACGCGTCGAGTACGACGAGCATGTTCAACAGTCCGGCGACGATGGCAAAGGCGTTCCCGTACTCGTAGGTGATCGCGGTGACCTGCCCCGCGCCGTGACCCATGAACTTGGCGACGAAATACGGAATGCCGATGCCCAGATCGGCGATGGCCGCCAGGCCGACGAGCGGCTGCGTGAGATCGAAGCCGAGCGGAAAGATCCTGCCTTCGAGCCAGAGCCCGGCGGCAAACATGAGCGTGAGCGTGATCAGAAAGGTCACGCCCTTCTGGCGCCGTCCGAGCAGGAGATGGCCGGCCCCCGGAATCGCCCACGCCAGAACGGCAATCAGGTACTTGTTGGTGGCTGGCTCGACCCGATCGGCCGCGTCGGCGCGCATTGTTCGTAGTGTAGCGTAGCCAACGCGTTCACCACCACGAAAGCGACTGCACCGCCGAGCGGGAGAGCCGCAATCGCTCGCGTGGCGTTCGACACGCGCCAGCCGAACCCCCACTCCAGCACGAACGTGACGAGCGTGGGAGCGGCGGCGATGGCCGCAGCGATCCACCGCTGACGCCTCACCGGCACCCGCCATCGCCAATGCTCACGCCGGCTGAGTCCAGCGGCGCCGACGATGCTGCCGAAGGCGCCACCTCCGTACAGACCGAGGCACCTGGCGCAGACGGGAAGCTGAAAGGCGTTCAGGTGAAAGGAGCGCTCGGGGATCTGGTGGCAGATGAAGGAGCCGGCGGCGTAAACCGCCGCCGCGAGCGGCGTCCAGATGACTGGCGCCGCGGCAACCAGCACCAGCCAGGCGCCAGCCGTTGCGGCAACGGCTGGCGCCGCCCATCGTGACACGATGGGATCATACCGGCGGCCGGAGGTCAGCTGCGCGGAGCGAGATATCCGGCCCGTGTCCGCGGCTGCGCGTCGCTGCGATCGACGATCCGCACGGTCACCTTGCGGTACTTGCCGTCGCGATTTGCGTTCTTGGACGTGTAGCCCAGCGCGTACTGGTTCGCCAGCTCACGGCCGATCGACTTGTAGACTCCGGCAAGGTCGCCGATGTCCGTGGCGAAATACGCCCGGGCTCCGGTCTCCTGGGCAAGCGCTTTCATCGCGTACTCACCCTTCGACCCCTCCCGGTCCCATCGCCGCGTCAGATGCTCGTCGAACGGCGACCCGATCCTGATCGTGTAGATCGAGATGCCTGATTCCTTGGCCAGCTCCATCACGTCGTCATACGTGACGATGCTCGAGGTGTCGTCGCCGTCAGACAGCAGCACGACTGCCTGACGCCTCATGTCGTTCTCGGCGCGACGGCCTTTGACCATCTCTCTCAGCGTCATGTAGAGGCCGTTGTAGATGGCCGTTCCTCCGCGCGGAGTCGTGGACAGGATGCCTGCCTTTGCCGCCTTCAGATCGTGTGACAGCGGCGCGGCGATGGCCGCCGACTCTTTGATGTCGACGACAAGCGTCCGATCGATCGGCCGCAGCTCCGAAATGAGCCCGATTGCGGCCTGCTGAGCGGTCGGCAGCCTGTACAGCATGCTCGCTGAGGTATCGAGAAGGATTGCCAGGTCCAGCGGCAGCTCTTCGGCGGCGAAGAACGAGAGGTCCTGCTGAACTCCATCTTCATAGACCGCAAAGTTATTGATGGTGAGGCCGCTCACGAATTGTTGTTGCTTGTTCATGACGACGACCTGGAGAGCGACGAGATCGACGCCGGCCTTGAATGTCGGGCCACTCTGTCCGAACGCAGCGCCCGCTCCAATTGCCGACACAAGCATCAGCAGCGCAGCTTTCACAGTTCACTCCATTCATCAGCGACCGAGACATCCGGCCGCCAAGCCGTTGGGTGGAGCGGCTGCAAAGGGTGTTCCTGTAGACTCGTCACGCACACGTGAGCGAAGCGCGGGAGACGAGCGAAGCGATGGGCCGAACGATCCTGGTGGGAATAGGCGCAGTGTCAGCGGCGCTGTTGATGACGGAACTGGCGCTGACGCGCATCTTTTCCGTGACGATGTATTACCACTTCGCGTTTCTTGCGATCTCAATCGCGCTGTTCGGTTTGAGTGCGAGTGGCGTGCTCGTCTACGTGATTCGACAGCGCATCGCTGTCATTTCGACCGCCCGGCTGCTGACGGTGGGAGCGCTGATCCACGCCGTCGCGACGCTGGTCTCGCTGGCGTTCCTGGTGCGGATCCGCGTTGGTCTCAACTACTCGCCGCGGAATCTCGTGCTGATGATCGCCATCTATCTGCTGGCGGCGCTGCCCTTCTTCACGGGCGGAGCCGTCATCTCCGCTGCGTTCGCGCGGATGACGTCACGCATCAACCTGCTCTACGCCGCGGATCTGATCGGTGCCGCAGCGGGCTGCCTCGCGTTGATCCCTCTCCTGAATCAGCTGGGCGCTCCGGGAGTGGTGCTGGTGGCGGCCGCCCTGTCGCTGACGGCCGCCGTGTGCTTCGGCGGCGCGCAGCGTCGCTGGCAGATCGCCGGTGTCGGGCTTCTCGTGCTTGCCGTGCCGCTCGCGGCCCAGTTCGCCGGGGCACGGCCGTTCGACATTCTCGACACCAAGGGCCATGAAGGAGACCGGGTCCTCTTCAGCAAGTGGAACTCGTTCTCGCGGATTGCGGTCTACGACCGGGCGCACGGCGACTGGTCGCTCAGCCCGACCTTCACGGGACAGCGCGGTGAGTCCCGCTTCATGGACATCGATTCCGCCGCGTCCACGCCGATCCTGAAGGGCACGGGCCGGCTGGACGACGCGGCCTATCTCCGCTACGAGCTCACGGCCCTCGCCTATCAGCTCGTCGAGCGGCCGGCCGGGTTCACGGCGCTCGTGATCGGTCCGGGCGGCGGACGGGACCTTCTGTCGGCCCTCGTCTTCGGCGCCACGCACGTGGACGGGGTCGAGATCAACCCGATCATCGTCCGCGACGTCATGCTCGGGCGTTTTCGCGACTACTCCGGGAACCTCTACGAGGATCCCCGCGTGTCGATTCACGTGGACGACGGGCGCAGCTTCGTCCGGCGCAGCGCGGAGCGCTACGACGTCATTCAGGCATCACTCGTGGACACCTGGGCGGCAACGGCGGCAGGCGCCTACACGCTCACCGAGAACTCGCTGTACACGTCCGAGGCCTTTGGCGAGTACCTGGATCACCTGACTGACAACGGCGTGCTGACGATCACGCGGTGGGTATTCGACGGACTGCGGCTCGTGTCGCTGGCGCAGGAGGCGTGTGCGGAGCGCGGCCTCGACGCGGCTCGCCATCTGGCGATCGTCCGCCACGATCGCGTAGCCACCTTCCTGCTGAAGAAGCAGCCGTTCTCGCCCGGTGACGTGGAGCGGCTCATGGCACATGCGCGCGCGATGGGATTCGAGGTGCTCTATGCCCCCGGCGTCGACGCAACATCCAGCAGCACCGATCCGCGCGAGATGGTGCAGTCGCGCACCAGTGCGCTGGACTACGCGCGCTTCATCAACGCCGCCGATCGCTGGCAGTTCATCGACGCGTATCCGCTCGACATCCGGCCGACGACCGACGACCGCCCGTTCTTCTTTCACACGACACGGCTGGCCGACCAGTTCGATGTCGCGTTCGGAAAGTCGATGCTCTTCGGCAACGGTCTCAGCGCCCTGCTGACGCTGTTCGGCATATCGACCGTCCTCGTCGTCCTGTTCGTCGTCGGGCCACTGCTGATCGGCGGCGCGAGGCCGGGCGCCGGCTGGGCCCGGTGGCTGGCCTACTTCGGGGCGCTGGGCGCCGGGTTCATGCTTCTCGAGGTGGCGCTGCTGCAGCGCTTCGTCCTGCTGCTCGGGCACCCTGTCTACTCGCTGACCGTGACGCTCTTCTCGCTCCTGCTGGGCACAGGGCTGGGCAGCTTCCTGAGCCGCGGCATCGACAAGCAGCGCGTCCGCGAGGTCACGCGTGCGGCGCTCGGCGCCATCGTGCTTCTCGCGCTCGGCACCAGGTTCGCCGTCCCCTGGCTCGTGAACGCGGCGATCCCCTGGCCCCTGGCCACTCGGATTGCCATCGCGGTGGCGATCCTGGTTCCGGCCGGAATCCTGCTCGGGATGGCGCTGCCAGGCGGGATGCGCCTGCTCGCCGAGCGGCGGCCCGAGCTCGCGCCCTGGGCTTGGGGCATGAACGGCGCGTTGTCGGTCGTCGGCGCGACGCTGGCTGTCTTCATCGCGATGAACTGGGGCTTCTCCACCACCTTTCTCGCGGCGGCCGGGGTCTATGCGGTGGCCGCGATAGTGTTTCCGAAATGAGCTCACTTCTCGACCTCGTGCGCGGCTGCACGTTCGACGACTTCCTCTTCACGCCGCAGTACAGCGTCCTGGAGCGGCGGGATCCGTCAGCCATTGACCTGTCGTGCCGGCTTTCACAGCACCTGACGCTGAAGCGGCCGCTCGTCTCGGCCAACATGGACACGATCACCCGCGCCGAGATGGCGATTGCCGTGGCAGAGGAAGGAGGCATCGGCATCATCGACCGCGGATTCCGGTCCGGGGACATCGATCCCCAGGTGCGCGAGGTCGAACGGGTCAAGCGCCGCCAGCACGGGATCATCGTCGACCCCTACACCATCCGCCCTGATGCGCCGCTCACCGAAGCCTCGGACGTCATGAACCGGACCGGCGTGGGCACGCTGGTCGTCGTTGACGACGCCCGCCGGGTGCTGGGGCTGCTGACGACACGCGACCTGCGGTTCAGCGGCCTCTCGGGACTCGTCCGCAATCGCATGACGCCGCGGGAGGATCTCATCGTTCGCGAGGGGGTTCTCGATGGAAACGCCGCCGAGGACGTCATGCGGGAGCACAAGATCAAGAAGCTCCCGCTCGTGGACGCGGCCGGACGCCTCCTCGGGCTCGTCACCGCGAGGGACTTGATCACGCAGAAGCAGCTGCCGGCGGCCACGCGCGACGCCCACGGACGCCTGCGGGTGGGAGCTGCGATCGGCGCCAAAGGGGACTACCTCGAACGGGCGGCTGAACTCCTCCGGGCGGGCGCGGATGTCATCGTCATCGACATCGCCCACGGCCATTCCGTGGTGATGTCCCGGGCGGTGGAGGCGTTCCGCAAGCAGTTCGGCGACGCCGAGCTGATCGCGGGCAACGTGGCGACGGCTGACGGCGTCGGGTTCCTGATCGAACGAGGCGTCAACGGCGTGAAGGTTGGTATCGGTCCAGGCGGAGGCTGCACGACCCGCCTGAACACGAGCTTCGGCGTCCCGCAGGTGGCCGCGCTCGTCGAGTGCCGACTGGCGGCGGAAGGTCGCGTTCCGTTGATCGCCGACGGCGGGATCAAGCGCGACGGCGCGCTGATTCAGGCGCTCCTGTTTGGCGGCGACACGGTGATGCTCGGCGGGGCGCTGGCGGGGACGATCGAGACGCCGGGCGACACCGTGCAGAAGCCCGTGGTCATCCCCGAGTCGCACAAGACGGTGAAGGTCCCGTTCAAGGTCTTTCGCGGCATGGCGTCTCTTCAAGCCATCGTCGATCGGCTGGATGTCGAGGATTCATCCGCCGCCGATGTCGAGGCGCTTGGCGCGGAGGGGATGGAGATCAGCGTGCCGGCACGCGGATCGGTGCGTCCGGTGATCCGCGACATGCTGAAGCACCTGTGCTCGGCGATCAGCTATGGCGGCGCCTCGAGCCTGTCGGAGCTGCAGGAGATGTTTCGCAAGGACCCCGAGCGCTTCGTCATCCGGCTGACCGAGTCGAGCCGGCGTGAATCGTTCGACCGGTGAGTCCCGGCGCCCCTGAAGGGGCGCCCTACGTATCCATTCGTATGCGCTACGTATCCATTCGTAGCGCTACGTATCCATTCGTAGGGCACCCCTTCAGGGGTGCCTCCACTAGCGGCTCTTTTCTGAGTACGCCTTGAGCAGCTGGACCTGGCGGCCGAGCACCTGGTCGACGATATCCGCGAGCTTGTCCAGGCCGCCGGGCGAATAGCCGCCAGCCGTATAGGTCATCGTCAGCGTTGAGCCCGTCCCCCGTGGCGACGGCTCGATCTGCCACGTCATCGTGCCGATCACCGCCAGTTCCTGCAGCGGTCCGAACGCCGCCGAGATCCGGAGCATCCTGCTGGCCGCCAGGTTGATGACGCGGCCGTGCTCGACCGCACCGCCGGGCACCTTCTCGCAGAAGCAGCCGCCCGGCTGTGCCACGAGCGTCATGTTCGCCGCGTCGCCGCTATAGGTGTGGTCCTTGTCCCACCACGCCCCGACGTTGAGCAGGTCGCGGTAGAGCCGCTGCGCTGGAGCAGCGACGGCGACCGATGTCCGGACTGTGAATCCGGATGACGACCGGTCGCGCACTTCGGCGCCGGCCGGCGCGTTCGTCAACGCGGCGCAGATGAGCGCCAGAATGCAAACCCGCCAGCCCACAGTCACGTCGTTCTCCTTACAGGACCCTCGCGGCCAGCGCCTTGATGTCCTTCGCCTCGGCGCGCGGTCCGTACTGGGCGATCACCTGCGCCGCCATCGCTCCGCCGAGCCTGCCGCACGTCTTCAGGTCCAGGCCCTGCGTGTAGGCGTACAGGAAACCTGCCGCGTACGCGTCGCCCGCTCCGGTGGTGTCCACGACCTTCACGCCTTTGACGGCGTCGATCACGTGCACCTCGTCGCCGTTCACGACCACGGATCCCTTCTCGCTGCGGGTCAGCGCGGCGATCTCGCAATGATTTCTCACGCGTTGAAGGGCTTCGTCGAAATCCTCGGTCTGGTAGAGCGAGAGGATCTCGCTCTCGTTGGCGAAGAGGATGTCCACGTACTTCTCGGCGAGCTCGAGGAACTCATCGCGGAAGCGCGCGACGCAGAACGCGTCCGAGAGCGTCAGCGACACCTTCACGCCGTTCTCCTTCGCTTTCATCGACGCGTCGAGCATGGCCTGCTTGGCACGCGGCAGGTCCCAGAGGTATCCCTCCATGTAGACCACCTGCGACGCGCTGATGTGGTTCATGTTGATGTCCTCGGGCCCGAGCTGCGTGCAGGCGCCGAGAAACGTCTGCATCGTCCGCTGGGCATCCGGCGTCACGAAGATGAGACTGCGCGCGGTCGGGAGCCCGCCCGTGAGCGGCGGCGTGTCGTAGGTGACGCCGGCGGCGCGGATGTCGTGCGTGAAGATCTGCCCAAGCTGGTCGTCGGCGACCTTGCCGATGTAGGCGGTCTTCCCGCCCAGCATGGCGATGCCGGCAATGGTGTTCCCCGCCGAGCCGCCAGAGGCTTCCTTCCCCGCGCCCATCACGCCGTACAGCTTCTCAGCCATCGCGGCGTCGATCAGGTTCATCGCGCCTTTCGGCAGGTTGTGCGCGGCAAGCAGGGTGTCGTCGGCCTGCGCGATCACGTCCACGATCGCGTTGCCGATGGCTGTCACGTCAAACGTCTTGGTCGTCATTTGTCCTCGTCACAAGGTCCGGCTCAAGCCGGACACGACATAGTTACGCGCGCTGGAAATATTTCCCGACCAGCGGCTCCAGCTCGCGAAGCGTCTCGGCGGGGACCGCCTCGGGACGTGTAATGAGCGCGAACTTCAGTGCCGACGCGCACTCGCACGTGCGCTCGAATGGCAGGCGATCCACGGCGCCGGCGATGATCTGCTGTGCCGTTCGTGCGTTCTGCGTCAGGTTCGCGATGATCATCTCGACCGTCACCGAGTCGTGGTCGGGGTGCCAGCAGTCGTAGTCGGTGACGAGCGCTATGGTCGTGTAGCAGATCTCCGCTTCACGCGCGAGCTTGGCTTCCTGCAGGTTGGTCATGCCGATGATATCGGCGCCCCAGGAGCGATACAGCTTCGACTCGGCGAGCGTGGAGAACTGCGGCCCTTCCATGCAGACGTAGGTGCCGCCCTTGTGGATCGTGGCGCCCGCGGCCTGCCCGCTGCCGAACGCGACGTCGCTGAGCGGCTTGCAGAACGGGTGCGCGAAGGCGATGTGCGCCACCAGGCCGCGACCGAAGAACGTGCTCACACGCCCGCGGGTCCGGTCGATGAACTGATCCGGAATCACGATGTCGAGCGGCTTGTATTCCTGCTTGAGGCTGCCGACGGCGCTGGCGGACAGGATGTATTCCACGCCAAGCCGCTTCATGCCGAAGATGTTGGCGCGGAAGTTCAGCTCGGACGGCGACAACCGGTGTCCGGCGCCGTGCCGCGCGAGAAACGCCACGCGCCTGCCGCGCAACGTGCCGATGACATACGGCCCCGACGGGTCGCCAAACGGCGTCGAGAGCGTGACTTCCTTGCGATCCGTGACCTCGGCCATGTCGTACAGACCGCTGCCACCGATGATTCCTATTTGGACCTGTTCCATGTGGGTGTGATGTGTCTAACCGGAGCCTCTAATACTACCCTGAGGCGGCCGGCTCTCCGCGACGGACGGCCTCCTCCCGATACACCGGACGATGAAACAGGCCTTCCAGCTCGTGACGCCGGACCGCCTGCAGATCCGCGAAGGCGGCGGATGCATGTCCGTCTTCGGGCTTCCGTTCTTTGGCGCCGGTGTCTTCATGTTCCTGACGCTCGCCGGCGTCGTGCCAGTCAGCAACGCGAACGAGGTGCCAGCCTTCACGTGGCCGGTGCTGGCTCTCCTGGCCATCGCGTTTACCACGGTGGGCGGTGGCCTGGTCTTCGGACGGAGTTGGACCACCCTCGATCGCGCAGAACGTCAGCTGGTCAAGCAGACGGGCCTGCTGGTTTCGCTCCGCGAGCACACCCACACACTGGCCGGATACACGACGGTCACCCTGGGCTTCGTGCAGGGCGACTCGGACACGGTCGACAAGTTCCCGATCGCGCTTTCTGGCCACGCCGGGCCGGACCTGCCAATCTGCAGTTTCACGACGTACCCGCAGGCTCGGGAATGCCTCAAGGCAATCGCCTCGCATCTTCAGCTCGAGATCGAAGATGCGACGACGGACCATCCAGTGCGCCTGACGGTCAGTCAGCTCGACATCCCATTGCGGAGGCGACCGCGCGATGGCGCCCCTCCGGCCGATATCGTCCGGCCGCCAGACGCTCGAAGCGGCGTCACGTGGGAGATGGGTGAGGCGACAATCGTCATCCCGTCACGCCCGCTCCGGGCGCTGACACTGGCCACAGCACTGGTTCCAATTGCGATCCTGCTGGCGATCGGTCCGCCACTCTCGACGTTCTTCAAGCAGACCCGCACTCCGGATCCGATCGGATGGATCTTCCTCGGCTTTCTGGCGCTGTTCTTCGCCGTGCTGCCGACAAGCGTGATCGTCGGCTCGTTTCTGCGATCGCGGCGCGGCGCCACGATCGTCGAGGTATCGCGGGAGCGGCTGCGCATCCTGGAGCGCGGCATCTGGAGGACGCGAACGATCGCGTCGATCGACTCGGACGAGATCCTCGACGTGGACTACAGCAGCCGCGAGTCCAGTACGGCTTCCGCCAGGCGTGCAGCCGAACAGCAGGCGTTCCAGGCCTACCCGTCGGCCTCTCACACCGTCAGCCCTCGTGTGGAGCGAATCGTGTCAGCGCTCGCCCGCTTCGCACAGGGCAAGGGAGTCACCGTCAAGAGCAGGAGCGGCATCACCACGTTCGGCCAGGGGCTGGACGACGAGGAGATCCGCTATTTGCACTCGGTCGTACGGCGCGCGATTACGGGATCGTGAAGAGTCAGAGTACGCGCTCGACGAAGCGACGTCCGTCCTTCTCACGGATGTAGCCGGCCGCGATCAGCGGGTCGTGCTCGAAGAAGATCAGGTACTCCCGGTCGATCGCCTCGCGAATGAAGTGCCGCTTGAACGCGAGCGAGTCCATCGGAAAGAGGTCGTAGCCCATCACCCACGCGTTCTCGAGGTGCGCCGCCGTCGGGATCAGGTCAGCGACGAATACGGCCGTGCGACCACCTGACTCGATGAACACGATCTGGTGCTGGCCTGTGTGGCCGCCCGTCCGGACGACGCGTACGCCAGGCCGGATGACCTGATCGCCCTCGAAGAAGTCGACGACCCCTGCGCCTTTCAGCGGCACGAAGTCGTCCTGAAGGTAGCTGGCACGGTTGCGCTCGTGCGGGTGCGTGGCGTCCTCCCATTCCGCGCCTCGAATCACGCAGCGGGCCTTCGGGAAACGTGGCCTCAACGTCGCGCCGTCGCGGACCGTCGCGCCGCCGAAGTGATCCCAATGCAGGTGACTGGCCAGCGCGATCTCGATCGACTCGCTCGAGAGCTTCACGGCCGCCAGCGCATCATCGAGCGTGCGCGAACGATCGAGCGCGTAGATATCCCGATCCTTCGCGCTCATCTTCTCGCCGACGCCGCAGTCCACCAGCATCCGCCCCCAGTCGGCCTCGATCAGTAAGGGCCGCATCGCCAGCTGGATGCGGTGACGATCGTCCGGCGGCGCCTTCTTCTCCCAGAGGGGGCGCGGAACCACGCCGAACATGGCACCGCCGTCCAGCCGGAACGGACCATCATTGAGCGTCGTCAGCTGCAGGTCGCCAAAGGCGATCGCCTGGACGTCGAGCCGGACCAGAGGCGGGGCGCCCTGCTTCAGCTCGACGAGCACGCCGTGGGCAGCCGACGGGTGGATGAACGCAACGAGGGCGCCCTCCGCTCCGGGTCGCGGCTGTTCGTCCACCAGCCGGACACCTCGCGCCCGCAGGTGATCCAGTGCGGCCTGGATGTCGTCCACGCGGAGCGTGATGTGGTGCATGCCAGGACCGCGCTTCTCGACGTAGCGGGCAATCACCGAGTCTTCGCTCGTCGGCTCGAGGAGTTCCAGTGCGGACTGTCCGGTTCGAATGAAGTGCGCCCGCACGCGCTGCGTGGCCACGTCCTCGGGCGCCTCGACGTGGAGGCCGAGAGAGTCGCGATAGAACGCGAGCGCCTCCTCCACGTTCCTGACGGCAATCCCGACGTGATCGAGGATCGCTTTCATGCCTTCAAGCCACTCGAGATCATTCCGGCAACGGCCGAATAGGGGTCGAGGTCACGGGCTGCCACGCGCTCGGCGATGCGATCGATTTCGCCTTCCGGAAGGCCGGCCTCAATGCGCTCCACGAGCCGCCGCGACAGCAGTTCACGCAGCCGGACCCGATGACGTTCGCGCTGGCGTACCGCACGCTGCCCGGCAGAGTGCTCCCGGAAGCGGCCGATCTGCCGCCACAGCTCGTCCACTCCCACTCCGCGGTTGGCTTCGGTCCTCACAATTGGCGGCTTCCACTCGTTCGCGGCGAAGGGATGCAGCGACAGGTTGGCCGCAACCGCCTGGGCGGTGCGATCGGCTCCTTCGCGATCGGCCTTGTTGACGACGAAGATGTCGGCGATTTCCATGATGCCCGCCTTGATCGCCTGCACGTCGTCGCCCGTGCCGGGCACGAGCACCACGATCGACACGTCCGCTGTCCGCACGATATCGACCTCGTCCTGACCGACGCCGACCGTCTCGATGACGACGAAGTCCTTGCCCGCGGCGTCGAGGATGAGCGCGGCATCGCTGGTGGTCCGCGACAGGCCTCCGAGATGTCCGCGAGTGGCCATACTGCGGATATAGACACCCGGGTCGGCCGCGTGACCGGTCATCCGTACACGGTCACCGAGAATCGCACCGCCCGTGAACGGACTGGTCGGATCGACCGCGATGATGCCGACGGTCGAGCCGGCACGGCGGATCTCGGCGGTGAGCGCATCCACCAGGGTGCTCTTCCCTGTGCCGGGAGCGCCGGTCACGCCGATCAGATACGCGCGCCCCGTGCGCTTGAAAATCTGTCCGATCAGGCTCGCGGCCTCGGGTGTTTCACTCTCGACGAGCGAAATGGCGCGGGCAATCGCCCGGGCATCGCCGGCAAGCACACCGTCCGCCAGTGATGCGTCAGGAGGCAAGAAGCTGCCGCGCGATGACGAGCCGCTGAATCTCGCTCGTGCCCTCGCCAATTGTCGTGAGTTTCACGTCGCGGAAGTATTTCTCGGCCGGGTAGTCCTTGACGAACCCGTAGCCACCGTGGATTTGCACGCCGTCCTCGGCCGCGCGAACGGCGATCTCGCTCGAGTACAGCTTGGCCATCGCCGCTTCGAGCGTGGTCCGCTGGCCCTCGTCCTTCATCGCCGCGGCGCGATAGGTCAGCAGCCGCGCGGCTTCGATGCGGATCGCGTTGTCCACCAGCTTGGCGCGGATGCTTTGAAACGTCCCGATCGGCTGCCCGAACTGCGTGCGGAGGAACGCATAGGCCCGAGCGGCGTCGTGGGCGCCCTGCGCAAGACCGACCGCCAGAGCCGCGATGCCGATGCGCCCGGCGTCGAGCACCTGCAGGGCGTTGATGAACCCCTGCCCTTCGGCGCCGAGCAGCTGAGCGGCGGGAACCCGGCACTGCTCGAAAATCACCTCGCTCGTCTCGCTGGCCCGCATCCCGAGCTTGTTCTCCTTCTTCCCCGCTCGAAAGCCCGGCGTGCCCTTCTCGACGATGAAGGCGGAGATCCCACGGTTGCCCTTGGCGCGATTGGTCACAGCCGTCACGACGATGAGGTCGCCGGTCCTGCCGTGGGTGATGAACTGCTTCGACCCGTTGATCACCCAGCCGTCGCCGTCCCGCACCGCTGTCGTGCGCATGGCGGCAGCATCGCTCCCGGAAGACGCTTCGGTGAGCCCCCAGGCAGCCAGCTTCTCTCCCTTGGCCAGGGGCACCAGGTACTGCTGGCGCTGGGCGTCCGAGCCGAACATATAGATATGCGAAGCGCCAAGGCCGTTGTGTGCGGCAATCGAGAGACAGACGGAGGGATCGACCCGGGCCAGCTCCTCGATGCACAGGCAGTAGTCCACCGACGACATGCCGGCGCCGCCGTACTCTTCGGGAAACTGAATTCCCATCAGCCCCAGATCCGCGCACTTCGCGAGCAGCTCGCGCGGAAACGCCTGCGCCTCGTCCCACTCCATCACGTGCGGGCGAAGCTCCGTCTCCGCAAACTCGCGAATGCTGCGTCGAAGCAGATCCTGATCGGGCGTGAGCGAGAGGTTCATGGAAGACCGGAAGGTATCGTACCATCCCCCATGCGACTCATCAGACCGCTCGTGCTCGCCATCGCGCTGATGGCGACCGCGGCGCCAGCCTACGCGGACTTCACGTTCATCATCGGCTCGAATACGACACCCTCCAAACGCACGGTCAAGGGGTTCGCGTTCGGGAGTGGCGGAGCGATCGCGACGGAGTTCGAGTACGCGAACAACGGTCAGGACCTCGACGAAAGCCTCCCGGGGCTCCGGACGTTCATGGGCAACGTGCTCATCCAGACACCCTTCTATGTCGCCGGATTCCAGCCGTACGCCACCGCCGGGCTCGGCTACTACCGCGAGCGGCTCGAGCCCCTCGAAGAGTCAGGCCTCGGGTTCAACACAGGCGTGGGAATCAAGAGGACGGTCTTCGGGCCGCTCAAGGTGCGATTCGACTATCGAATCTTCAAGCTGCGCGGAGATCCGCTTTACAGCACCGTTCACCGGATCTATACCGGTGTCCACCTCGCGTTCTGATCTAGCGTTTCTGAGGTGTCGCCGGCGGCGCGGCCCCGCCACCCGGTGAGTCGGTGAGCGGAACGAAGTTCATCAGGTGTCCACCGTTCGTCACCGAGTTCCGGTACAGGTTCCAGACTTCTTCGAGCTGTTTGGCATCCTGAATGGCGGCATTGAGGATCGGCAGGAATCCGTAGTCCACGCAGGGCACCGCCGGGTCCGCGAGCAGCGCATACAGCACGTCACCGTTCGGTCCGGTCTCGGCCAGTTTGAAGAATCGCCAGCCCCTGGCCTGCTCACGGAGCCCTGCGTCTGTCGTCTTGGCGAGTGCGTCGCGAACATAGCCCAGGAACTTGTCGAAGTCGGCGACCCTCGTCGAACGGACCGGGATCATCAGCATCCCCGCCGGGGCATTGAATGACCGCGCCGGCAGCGTTGCTGGCGGCGCCGGTGCCGGACACGTCACCGTTCCCGGAACGGCAACAGCTGCCGCGGGGGGCTGGGGCGCATCCGGCTGCTTCGCCGGTTGAGCGGCCTGCTGCGCAGCCGCGGCGGTGAGCGGTGTCAGCACCGCTGCGACCAGCACGGCCCGCCGAATGTCGATCACGGTCACGCTCCAGACGGCACCCGTGAAAGGCGCCCTACAAAAGAAAAGCCACGAGCGGCAGCGGCCGCTCGTGGCTGGGAATTGTACGACGCTGCGGGTCTACTGCGCGCCGGTCGCCGGTGCGGGCGCCGATGCAGACGTGGCGACGTCGTTTCCGACCATCTGCGAGAGCGCGCCCTTAAGCGCCCCCTTGTAGAGATCGTAGAACGCGCGCTTCTCATCGTCGCTCGACACCGCGTAGACGATCTGGACGATGTTGTAGTCCGCGCCCTTCACGACAGGGTTGATGACGTGAATGTAGGAGGGGGAGCCATCCTGGGACAACGGCTTCGGGCTCTTGAACACCTTCCATCCCGCCAGCTGCGCCTTCGCCTCTGGGGCTGTGGACTTGGCCAGGGCGTCCCGCAGCGTGGCCATGACCTTCTCGTAGTCGGCCTCCTTGCCAGGGTTGACGGAGTAAATCGTGATCACCGTGTCCGTCGTGTACAAGGTCTTCTGGGGCGCCGAGGCCGCGGGCTGCGCCGCGTCCTGAGCGTGGCTGCTCAGAGTGAAGACCGGCAGAACCATCAGCGCGCCAGCCACAACCAATCCCGACAGTCGTCGCATGTGCATTTCTCCTCGGAAAAGCGCGGGTATCCTACCGTACGTGGGAACCCAGAAATACGGTCATTATTTCATTGGCAAGAAGCATTCCTGCCCGTGTCAATTTCAAGCGGCGCCGATCATAGATCAGGATCCCCGCTTCGACGAACCGTTGCAGCTCTCCGCCATACTGCTGCCAGACATCCACTCCGTATTGTGATTCTACCAATGCCAGATCGATCCCGGCCGTCAACCGCAGCCTAGTAAAGAGCGCCTCTTCGAGGCCATCCTGTCGTGACAGGATTCGCCGTTCCGCGATGAGCTGTCCGCCAGCCTGGACTGTTCCAATGTACTCAGGAGTGGCCGATACATTCCGCCAGCGGACACCCCCGCGCGTCGAATGCGCTCCCGGACCGAAGCCAAGCCACTCCCCGTCGGTCCAGTATTTGAGGTTGTGCCTGGACTCGCGTCCCGGCCGCGCGACGTTCGAGATCTCGTACTGCTCGTAACCCGCCGCGTCCAGCCTCCCCATCGCCAGCAGATACATTTCAGCCGCGTCGTCATCCGGCGCGACGGACCACTTTGCCCTGGACATCGCATCGCGCAGCGGCGAGTTCGGATAGATCTCGAGCAGGTAGAGCGATGCGTGGTCGGGGTTCAACGCAATCAATCCCTCGACGGAGGCGCCCCACTCCGCGATCGTCTGCTGCGGCAGCCACATCATCAGGTCGATCGAGATGTTGTCGAACCCGGCGGCACGGGCCATCCCGAACGCCTCTCGAGCCCGCTCGGCGGAGTGCAGGCGGCTCAGTCGCTGCAGCTCGGCGTCGCTGAAGGATTGGACACCGAAACTGACTCGATTGATTCCGGCCGCGCGAAAACCGGCCAGCCGCGCCTCCGTCACGCTCTCCGGATTGGCTTCGAGGGTGACCTCGGCGTCACCAGCGAGCGCGAACGACTCGCGGCAGGCATCGACGATCGCGCCGACTTCCTCTGGCTCGAGGAGGGACGGCGTCCCGCCGCCGAAGAAGATCGTGTCGGCCGCGGCCTTACCCGCACCTGACCGCGATGCCTCGCCCCCTCGCCGAATCTCCTTCAGCACGGCGGCGACGTACTCCGTCTTCTGCGCGTGGTCGAACAGGCCGCGATTGAACGTGCAGTAATTGCAGATCGCCGAGCAGAAGGGGACGTGGATGTAGAGGCCCAGGGACATGAAACCAGCTTACTGAGATCCTGCCCTGCCCCCGCTCCACTTCAGGTCAGCCTTGCCGTCCCCCTTCTCGCTGGCGCGGATCTGAGCGCGGGCCTGACCTGCCGTCCGCGCAGGAAGCGACGGCTTGCGCGAAGCCTTGTTGCGGGTCTTCCAGAGGGTCAGCAGGTCATCGACTCCCCCATTCGGCGGGAGTTCGCGGTAATCCGCGCCATCCAGATAGAGGAACTCGCACATCTCATGGAGGCGCGACCGCATGCGGAACCCGATCCTGAACAGCAGCGAGTCGGGGTCGGTGTTATCCGGGTTGTCGTCGTAGTTGGACGTAAAAACTGTGGTCCGGCGCTCGCTGTAACGTGAGTTGACGATCAGATTCAGCGTTTCTTCCACCCACTCCGACGATTTCTCCGCCCCGAGGTCGTCCAGCACCAGCAGATCGCACTCGATGACGGGGCGAAGGACGTCCATTTCGGCCGTCCGGTTCACCGGGTCGTACGTACTCCGGATCACCCTGAGCAGGTCGCGCGTGTCGTAGAAGAGGCCGCGGGCGCCGCGCGTGGTGATCACCTGACGCAACACGGCAACGGCCAGATGCGTCTTGCCGACCCCAGGCGGGCCCTGAAGAAAGAGGCCCTTGTCGGTGACCGGAAACGCCTCAGACAGACGCCTGGCAAGCTGCAGGGCCTTCGTCAGCTGCTCGTTGTACGCGGTGTAGTTGGTGAAGTCGCAGTGCTGATAGCGCCGCGGAATGCGCGCGTCACCCAGCAGCCGCGCAGACGACGACTCGCGCACACAATCGCAGCGCGTGACGCGCGAGATCCCGTCGACGGTGATCGTCTTCCACGTGGTGTCGTCGCAGATCGCGCAGGGCACCGAGGGATCCTATCGCTGAAATGCAAAATTCAACATGCCAAATTCAAAATGAGATCGCCATTTTGCATTCTGACTTTGCATTGTGCATTACGCGCGACGCGCTCAGGTCTGTGATTTGCGCTTCGGCGTCTCCGGCATCTGCCCTTCGGCTGGTGGCGTGTGTCGAACGAGATCGGTTGGAGATGACTTGACAAGCGCGGTCGAGAGCCGAGTCTCCCAATCGTCGATGCCGCGGGCCAGCTCGCGCTTCACATAATCCATGAACTCGTTGACCTCGCCCTGCATCTGCTCGATCTTGCGGCGCATGTTCAGGATGATCTCGACGCCCGCGAGGTTGACTCCGAGGTCGCGCGTCAGCGTGAGGATCGTCTCGAGCTGCTCGAGGTCCTCTTCCGAGTACAGCCGCGTGTTGCCTTCAGTGCGTGAGGGTTTGAGCAGCCCTTCACGCTCGTAGAGGCGCAGTGTCTGCGGATGGATGTTGTACTTCTGGGACACGGCGCTGATCATGTAGTACGCCTTCCCGCGCTCAGCCCGTTTCGCCATCACTTCCGCCCCATGTCGGCGTTGATCTCGCCAAACTCTCGGAGCAGCTCCTTGGACCGCTCGTCGAGCACCGGCGGGAGCATCAACCGCACTTCGACGACCAGATCGCCGCGCCGGCCGCCGCGCGTCGACGGCATCCCGCGCTCACGCAGCCTGAAGCGCTGGCCCGACTGCGTACCCGGCGGCACACGCAGCCGGGCCATGCCGTCGGGAGTCTGCACATCGACCCGCGCCCCGAGCGCCGCCTCGTGGATGCCGATCGGAACAACGAGATGCAAATCGTCGCCGTCACGACGGAACGACGGGTGGGGCGCGACGTGGACTGTGAGATAGAGATCGCCAGGGGGGCCGCCGCGCACTCCCGCATTCCCCTTGCCCTGCACGCGCACGCGCTCGCCATCCGCGATGCCCGGCGGAATGCTGACCCGCGCCGTCTCCGTTCGCGTTTCATGCCCGGCGCCGGCACACCGATCGCACGGACGTGGACGGGGTTCCCCCGTGCCAGCGCACGACGGGCAGCTGCGGGTGAACACCATGTGCCCCCGCACCGACCGCACGCCGCCACTGCCCTGGCAGTGCGGGCAGGCGCCGGTGCTGACTCGCGTCAGGCCCGTCCCGGCACACACGCGGCAGGTGACTCGACGCGTGACGGTGACCGTCCGTTGGGCGCCGGACAGCACCTCTTCGAACGACAGCTGGACCTCCTGATGCAGATCCGCCCCGCGCTCCTGTGCCCGCCTGGTTCCGCCGCGCTGCGACAGCACTTCGGCGAACAGATCGCCGAACGTCGCCGAGTGATCGACGCCGCGTGCCGAGAAATCGAACCCTTCGAATCCGGTCGTGGTCCGCTCTGTACCCGACTCGAATCCCTGCCCCTGGTCGTAGCGATGGCGGCGCTGCGGATCGATCAGCGTCTCGTAGGCGTCGAGGATCTGCCGGAAACGGGCCTCCGCCATCCGGTCACCCGGATTGATGTCCGGATGAAACCGCCGCGCGAGCCGGCGATAGGCCCGCTTGATGTCGGCCTCCGTCGCCCCCTGCGCCACGCCGAGAACGATGTACAAATCCATTGGTGATTTGTGAGGGGTGATCGGTGATTCGTTGGTGATTCCCGAATGGCGACTTGTGAATGAAGGCGGAGCCGCGCTCTCAACCACCAATCAGCAATCGCCAATCACCAGCGATTCGCCAATCACCAGTCACTAATCCTCATTTCTTCTCGTCTTCCACCACCTCTGCGTCGATGACGTCGCCCTGCGTCCCTTCCGCCCGCGGCGCCGCCTCTTCCGGCCCGGCGCCCGGCGCTCCGCCACCCGAGGAAGCCTGTTTGTAGAGCGCCTCGGCGGCCTTGTGCTGGGCCTGCGTCAACTGGTCCATCGCGCGATCCACCGCTGCCGCGTCGTTCGCGCTCATGGCGCTCTTCAGCGCCTCGATCGCGCCCTCGATCGCCGCCTTGTCCGACGCCGCCAGCTTGTCGCCGCTCTCCTGAATGAACTTCTCGGCGCCATAGACCGCCTGATCCGCACGGTTCCGAGAATCGATCTCCTCGCGCCGCTTGCGGTCTTCTTCCGCGTGCGACTCGGCGTCTTTCATCATCCGCTCGACCTCGTCCTTGCTGAGGCCGCTCGACGCAGTGATGGTGATCTTCTGTTCCTTGCCGGTGCCCTTGTCTTTTGCCGAGACGTTGACGATGCCGTTGGCGTCGATGTCGAAGGTGACGTCGATCTGGGGAACGCCGCGCGGAGCCGGCGGAATGCCCATCAACTGGAACCGCCCGAGCGTGCGGTTGTCGCGCGCCAGCGGACGCTCGCCCTGCAGCACATGGACCTCGACGCTCGTCTGGCTGTCAGCAGCCGTCGAGAACGTCTCGCTCTTCCGCGTCGGAATCGTCGTATTCCTCGGAATCAGCGTCGTCATCACGC
>Ga0247825_10000669_pt1 | contig 21931 bp, 22 predicted proteins | sample 13C_Vanillin_Day_FD_194413 | JGI IMG/M metagenome (GOLD analysis project Ga0247825, IMG submission 194413) | Soil microbial communities from agricultural site in Penn Yan, New York, United States - 13C_Vanillin_Day48 | ecosystem: Environmental > Terrestrial > Soil > Agricultural land | place...
GGATCGGACAGGTACAGCGCGACGGCATCGGCCTTGAACTCCGCCGAGTACGCCTTCATCGCCATCAGTGACATCTCTTCCTCTGGGTCTTCACGACCCAGTGTTCATGATGTCCTCACTCAGGGGGAAGCCCCCGAGTCGCTCCACCGGCAGCCTGGATCCGCTTGCCCGTGACCGCGATCCGTCGGATTACCTTGGCCAACAAACCGGAGTCGGTGGGGTAGGACACGTTGCTGGGCACCACCGTCGTGTCGGCCCGCAACCTTGTGGTGCGCAGCACCTTGGCCTCGGTAGCCTTGGCCAGCAGCGCCTCGTTCAGCCCGTCCACCGCCGCCGCGCCACAGCGGGTCGTCAGCTTCATCAACGTGGTCGGGTGCGGCACCGACCCGTCCAAGGGAATCCGGCAGAACCGCCGCCAGGTGATCGAGTCGCTCACCTCGCGACACAGGCTCTCATAGCCGAGTCGGTAGCGGAACTTGAGGAACTTGAGGAACATCAGCCGCAGGTAGGTCTCCATCGGCGTCGACGGACGACCGATCCGCGGGTCGAGTACGCCCGCGAACGGTGCGAAGAACGCCGGATCATCCAGCAACGCGTCGATCCGAGCCAGCTCGTCAGGAAGCCGGAGCAACTCCAGCGGCAGCACCGACTCGAACAAGGACGGTTGATCGCCTACGGTACGGAACACGATGGCCTCGATCCCTTCTAGCCCAAGGGTTTGAGGCCATTCTCCCGTTCCAGGACTGGCTGATCACGCACCGCCACACCCCGACTTTTTCAGGTCGAAGTAGCTAGCCATCGATGCCCGAGCGCCAGGGAACCCAAGGTCCACGATCGAGAGGTACAGGAGATTTGATCACTCGGCGAAAACTCGGCGCGACGCCGTCTCAAGACGAGTCCAGGCGGGTCAAGCCGACTCGAGTCGTGAGGTAAGCCGATGGAAGCAAGCAGTAAGCCTGATCGGGAAGAACTCGATTTAACCAGGGCTAATACGAAGGATGATCGCAAGAAGCGGTCAGCGTCGCGGGGTGGAGCAGCTCGCTGGGCTCATAACCCAGAGGTCGCAGGTTCAAATCCTGTCCCCGCTACCACCGAAGAACCGGCGTCCTGGATTCCAGGACGCCGGTTCTTTTTTTGTCTGCCTCGCTTCCGTGCGGGCGGTCCTCACAGCGTGGTTCGCATCAGCAGTCCGGCCACGTGCGCGCACGCCGCGGTGCGCGCTCCCACCGCATCGCCGGACCCGATGGCGCCGACGATTCGCTCGTGCTCGGTCACCGCGAGTCTCCGGTTGAGATCCGCACTCCACATGTCGGACCGGTACAGGTGCGACTGGCCGTCCAGCCGCAGGAGTGCTTCGGCAGCGGCGTGTTGCGGGCGGTTTCCCGGATGGTGTGGATGTTCTCGGCGCTGATCATCAGCACCGTCGTCATCACCGCCACGGTCGGTGCGGTCCGGCGGTCGCGGCGGCGCGACACATGCGGACACAACGTCTTTCGCGGTGACCCGCAATGCGGAGTCCCGCTAGTGTACCGGCGGACTGTGGGCTTGCAGAATCTGAAACTCCTTGATCTCGTCTTCAGATCGAGGATCGTTCGCTCGGCCGCCGTACCGCCAGATAATTCTCATTAAATGAGAGAGTTTTTGTGTCTCCGGTCACTACCCTGCGCGAATGTGGGACGCCATCACACGTGAGATGCCCCGTTCGGCGGCCTGCAACGCCGGAATCTGCACGTAGGCGGAGTCGTCGTTGGGAACGATCAACGCGACCGCTGCGATCACGACGCCATGGGCGTCTCGGATGGGGACGGCGATACCGGTGGTTTCCGGATAGATGTGACCGGCGCAGAACGCGTAACCCTGCCGGCGCACCTCCGCCAGCGCAGACCGGAGCTGCCGCGCGTTGCGGATGGTGTTGTCGGTGTAGACCTTCATCGGCTGGCCCAGCACCCGTTCCTGCAGATCAACCGGCCCGTAGGCGAGCAGGACCAAGCCGGAGGACGACGCGTGCAACGGCAACCGCCCCGCGATCCGGGAGTAGTTGATCGCCGCCCCGGAATAGGTGACCGCTCAATGAACAACACCTCGTCGCCTTCGAGGACCGCAAGCTGGGTGTGCTGACCCACCACCGCGTGCAGGTCTTCCATGAACGGCATCGCCGCCTCCCGCAACCCCGCGGCCGCCGAGGCGCGCGAAGCCACCTCCCACAACCGCACCCCGATCCGCACCTGCCGGTTCTCTCGCTCGAGCCACCCGCATCCCACCAGTCCCTCGATCAAGCGTGAGGCGGTCGCAATGTGCAACTCAGATCGCCGGGCGATCTCCGAAACCGTCAGGGTGGAGTCATCTAACCCGAACGACTCCACGATGTACCGTCCGGGCGAGTGCTGACTCACCAGTGTGAACACGTGCCATAAGATCCCGGCCTTCCTGCCCAGGCCCAGCACCACAACAGAGCACACCACGAACTCTGCTGCCAGCTCCATGGCTCGTCGCGCGCAGGCGTTCAAAAATCGAACACCCCACCGGACTGTGACGTGGTGCACACTCGTGATGGCTCCCGAGATCGAGAAGGAGGTGCCCAGTTGTCCACACTCATTCAGTGGGAAGCATTTCAGTCCGGCTCGGACACCGTCGGCGTCGGCCACGACGTGCTCACGTCCTGGCGTCGGTCGAAGTGGAGCGGCATCAACCCGCACGATGTGCCGATCCCACGGGCGGACGTCCCCGATGACTCACCGTTCCATCGCGCAGCGACACCGGTCCTTCTGCGCATGGCCGAGGCGCTGTCCGACTCGAACACCAGCTTGGCGCTCGCCGACCGGAGGGGCAATGTGCTCTGGCGATGGACCAGCGACCGACAGCTCGGCAACGATCTCGACGACGTTGACATGGTTCCCGGCGCCACCTTCGACGAAGCGCTCGTCGGTACGAACGGCATCGGCACGGCGCTCGAATCCGGGAAACTCGCTGTCGTCATCGGCTCCGACCACTACGTGGGATCCTTCCACCGATGGGCTTGTGCCGCAGCGCCTGTCCGCCATCCGCTGACCGGCAGGGTGGTGGGCGTCGTCAACGTCACCTGTCGTGCCAATGACGCGAACCAGTTCTTTCGCTGGGCAGCGCAGTCGATGGCGGACGACGTCAGCGGGGCATTACTTACCGATACCACCACCAGAGAACGACAACTCTACGACGCCTATCTCGCCGCCCGCAGACACTCATCGACACCGCTCATCGCCCTGGACGAGCGCACCTTCATCGCGGACGAGATCAGCTCGAACATCGGCCTCGAACATCGAACGATATGGCGTACCGTCCGCACCCTGGCCTCCGGAATCCGAATTGATCTCGCACCAGCCCTGTCCGCCAAGGTGATTCGGGTCGATGAGCACGACCTATCCGCGGGTGCCGTTCTTGAGATCATCGTCGAATCCACCACTTCCTCAATACCATCCTCGCCACCGGCACCGACATCCGATAACTTGATGCACCGGCATCTGAGCCCCCTCGAAGTCGCCGAATACGAGGTCATCAAAGCGGCTATGACCGCCGCCGACGGCAACAAGACTGCCGCCGCGGCGCAGCTGGAGATATCTCGGGGAACGCTGTATCAGAAGCTCGACAAATACCGCCTACTCGACTACTGAACCCTCTTACCATCACCCGGCCTGAGCCCTCAGGCTCCGGTCGATCACGCACGCCCTGTTCACCCCGCAGCACAGCCCGCTGCACAAACCAAAGGAAAGAGACTATGACTGCCACCACCGCAACCACGTACGACGCGTTCGCCAGTTACATCCCCGACGAAGGGAACGTCTGGGTTCCCTGGGACGAAGACAGCGGCTCGGAAATCAAGCTCGTCAAGCTGAACCCGTCCACCGGAGAGATGATCGTCTTCATCAAGACTCCTCCAGGGAAGACGCTGACCAAGCACTTCCATCCCGGCACGGTCATCGTCTACGTCGTCCAGGGGCAGTGGACCTACAACGAAGGATGGGTCGCCGGGCCCGGCGACTCGGTCGTCGAGGCTGCCGGCTCCACCCACGCTCCGACGATGCTCGACGGCGACGAACCCACCATCATCTTCGCCGTCATCCAGGGCTCTCTCGAGTTCGTCGACGACGACGGCAATCGCGTCGGTTACGACAACTGGCAAACCTTGCTCGAGCGCTACAACGACTACTGCGCCTCCATCGGTGTCACTCCCCGAGACCTCACCACCTGGTGACCCTGCCTCAGCCCAAGTCTCAAAAACAGACCACAAGGAGAAACTCATGAACTCATTGCTCGGCCCCGACAACTCCACCCTCGAACAAACCCTGCAGGACTACCAACTTCCCGACGCTTACCTCGACGGCAGCGAAGCCACCTCCCCGTGGATCCCGTACGGCGGACCGAACATGTATACCCGCTACCTCTCCTTCGACCCTCGGCTCGGACAGGCCCACACCCTGCTTCGCTCGTCGGTGCCCGCATCGATCGGAAAGCACAAGCACCGTTCGCCGATCACCGGCTACACCCTCTCGGGGAGCTGGGGTTATCGCGAGTACGACTGGGTCGCGAAGGCTGGTGACCTGGTCCAGGAAAGCCCAGGCACGATCCACACTCTTTACGCCGATGATCCTCAGGGGTTCTCCGCCTACTTCGTGATCAACGGTTGCATCGAATTCTTCGACGACGACGAGAACGTCGTCGACATACATGACGTGTTCTGGTTCATCGACCACTACCTGCGGCACTGCAAGGAGAACGATTTGCCGATCAACAAGGACCTGTTCCGCTCGTAAGTGCCATAACGGTGCGCTCCGAGCTGCCCGGGGCGAACAGAAAGAGATATTCGATGTTGCTTGAAGGACAGTCTGGCTCGTCACCGGAGCAGCCGGGGGTATTGGACGCTAAATCGCGATCACTCTCGCGGCGGCATCGTCGACTTCGCTGTGCGGGTGACCGCTGGGAGGATGGGTGACGGCGACCAGCGCAGATTCGTCGTACAAGAGCTTCCGCTACCCGAAGGAGGTCATCAGCCACAGCGTGTGGCTGTATCACCGCTTCGCGTTGAGCCTGCGTGACGTGCACGAATTGATGTTCGAACGCGGCGTCGTGGTCTCGCACCAGACGATCCGGCAGTGGTGGTGCGCGAAGTTCGGCCAGTCCTATGCCAATGAGTTGCGCCGCCGCAGGCCGCGCCCTGGCGACAAGTGGCACCTCGATGAGGTGTTCATCCCGATGAACGGCGAGCGGACGTACTTGTGGCGCGCGGTCGACCAGGACGGCGTGGTGCTCGACATTCTCGTCCATTCGCGTGGAAACGCCAAGGCGGCCACGCGGTTCTTCCGTAAGCTGCTCAAGGGTCTGCGGTACGTGCCGCGGGTGCTCGTGACCGACACGCTGGACAGCTACCAAGTGGCGTCACCGCGAGATGCTGGCCTCGGTCGAGCATCGCCGGTCGAAGTATCGTCAGCAATCGGGCCGAGAACTCGCATCAGCCAACTCGGCAACGGGAGCGCCGGATGAAGCGGTTCGCCTCACCCGGGCAGGCGCAGCGGTTCCTATCGGCGTTCTCCGGCATCACGGGGCAGTTCCAGCTGCGGCGGCACATGTTGTCGGCATCCGACTGGCGTCGCGAGATGACCGACCGCTTCGCGGTCTGGAACGAGATCACCGCGCCTACCACCGCTGCCTGCATAACGCTCCCAGCCAACAATGTCCGGGCCGAGACGAACCCAAACCGCCTGCACCGCTGTGACTATCGCTCAAGTTGACGATGCCGAGCAGATGGTCGTGCTCGCGCGCGCCTTCGCGGCTTTAAGCCGACCTTTCTGCTCATCGACGAAATGTAGCTCGGCTTAGCGCCTGTCGTCTTCTGCGGTTGCTGCCCATCATCAGGCAGACCGCGGAGAGCGGCGTCGGCGTGCTCCTGGTGGAGCAGTTCACCCACCAGGCGCTCTCGCTGGCTGCCAATGCCCTCGTGGTCTTGAGCGGGCGGGTCACCTTCCAAGGCGAGGCTGCAACCCTCATCGCACAGCCCGAGCTGCTCCACGAGGCCTACCTTGGCGGAACGCTCTGAAACCTATGCCGCGCATGCGTATCACAGACCCGTGCACGCTGAAACAAGGCACGCGCCTGGGCAGGCGGGAAGATTGATCCCTCAAACTATTGCCCACGAGAAGACCTTCGCCCACAAGAAAGGGTAAATCATGACGGAACGAACAGCTGTCGACGTCATCGTCGTCGGAGCCGGTATATCTGGAATCTACGCGACCTACAGAATGCGCGAGATCGGCCGATCGGTGGTGACGCTCGAGCGGGGCGACGGCGTAGGCGGCACCTGGTACTGGAATCGCTACCCGGGATTACACTGCGACGTCGAGAGCATCGACTACTCGTACTCGTTCTCCGAGGAGTTGCAGCAGGAGTGGACCTGGAGCCAGAAATTCGCGACCCAGCCCGAGATCCTCTCCTACCTGGAATGGGTGGTCGACAAGGTGGGAGTGAGACCGCTACTCCGTTTCGGTAAAGAGGTCGTTGCCGCGACCTGGGACGACAGCGCGGGGCGCTGGCTGGTCGAGACCCAGACCGGCGAGGAGTTCGAGGCGCAATACGTCATCTGGGGCACAGGAGCCCTCTCCACCCCGAAGATCCCCCGCATCGCGGGAATGGAGCGGTTCGCCGGCACCGTGCTGAATACGGCGACCTGGCCGCACGAGCCGCAGGACTTCACCGGGCGGCAGGTCGCGGTACTCGGCACCGGTTCGTCCGGCATCCAGACCATCCCGATCGTGGCGGAGCAGGCCCAGCATCTCTACGTTCTCCAGCGCACTCCGAGCTACTCACTTCCAGCGCACCACAGAGTGCTCACCGATGACGATGTAGCCGAGGTCAAAGCCAGCTATGGCGAGCGACGTGACGCAGCACGGGCGACGGCTTTCGGCGTGGTGACGAACGGCACCGGCAAGAGCGCGCTGACCGTGACGGAGGAGGAACGCGGGGCTGCCTTCGACGCGATCTACGCCTACGGCAGTCCGGTGCGATTCGGTGAGACATTCGTCGATCTCGCGACCGATCTCGACGCCAACAAGACTGCAGTCGAGTTTGTCACACAGAAGATCCGAAGTCGTGTCAACGACCAATCGATCGCCGACAAGCTCATTCCGGACTATCCGATCCTGTCTCGCCGGCTGTGCGTCGACACGGGCTACTACGAGACCTTCAACCGGAAGAACGTGACACTCATCGATCTGAGGGAAGACGCCCTGATCGGCCTCACCGAAACCGGTTTCCGCACGACGAAGGCCGAGTACGACATCGACGTGTTGATCCTCGCCACAGGATTCGATGCCCTCACCGGTACTTTGAACCGAATCGACATCAGAGGGATCGACGGCGTCAGACTCCGGGACGTATGGGAGGAGGCGCCGCTGAACTACCTCGGGCTGGCTGTCGCCGGTTTCCCGAACATGTTCGCGGTCGCGGCGCCGGGCAGTCCCAACGCCGCGGCAAACTTCGTGACGGCCAACGAATACCAGGTCGACTGGGTTGCGGATCTGCTCGTGTGGATGGCCCGGCACGGTTACGAGCGCGTCGAGGCGACGGAGAGCGCACAGGAGGATTGGGTCGACCATGTGGCCACGGTGAACGACAAAACCGTCGTACCGCTGTCGAACAGCTGGTTCACCGGGTCGAACATTGAGGGCAAACCGCGCGTCGTGCTGCAGTACTTCGGAGGTCTGCACAATTACATCAAGCACACGAGCCAGCTCGCCGAAGCAGGGTATCCCGACATGGTTTTCGCGGTGTCTCCCGACGACGAGGGGATACTCCGCGCCGAAGAAGGCCTGCTGCGATGACGAGCGACCTGATCGGCAGACGCATCATCGTCACCGGGGCAGGGGGAGGGATCGGCCGGGTCACGAGCCTCCTGCTGGCGGAGTCCGGGGCTCGGCTCACTCTCGTCGACCGCGACGAGAGCCTCCTCGACGAGACCCTTCGGTCGGTGAGGGAGGCAGGCGGCACTGCCGTCGCTGTCTCGGCGGATGTCTCCGACGAGAACGATGTCGACCACTGCGTGTCGGAATCACTGCGCGCTCATCACGGCATCGACGGTCTGTTCAGCAACGCGGGGATCAGTGGGCCGATCGGACCGGCCGCGGCTCTCAATCTGGCCGACTGGGACGGGGTCGTCGCAGTCAACCTCCGTGGGATGTTTCTGGCCGTGCGCAAGGTGCTCCCGGAGATGATCGACGCGCGACGCGGGGCGATCGTGTGCACGACCTCGATTGCCTCGACGCTGGGAATGCCGAACACTGTCGCCTACAACGTCACCAAGCACGCCGTGCTCGGTCTCGTGCGAACGGTTGCCGCCGAGACTGCGGGGCTCGGGGTGCGCATCAACGCAGTCGCCCCTGGGCCGATCGCGACCCGGATGCTCGACGACATGGCGGTGCAATTCATGCCGGGCCTTGTTCACGACCCGCGGGAGGCTGCGCGTCGCTCCGCGTCGGCCATGACGCCGATGGGCAGACTGGGGGAGCCACGCGAGATCGGTGCCGTCGTGCGATTCCTGCTCTCTGATGAAGCGAGCTACGTGACGGGGGCAAGTTTCGCCGTCGACGGGGGTGCCACCGCTACCGGCGCGAACGGAAGTTGATTCGGTGATCGCGCGGTCGACGTAGCCCGGCTGCAGACGTTTCTGACGGTGTCGGAGATTGATCTCTAATTTCATCTTGTACAAGGAGGTACCTGATGTCCGTGACCATGAGACCCGCCAACGCCCCGAAGTTCGGGCGCACGAAGATGTCATTCGACCAGTGGCGTGATACCGCTGATCAACTCTTCATCCCGCTGGTTGTAGAAGCGGACAAGTCCGCGTTCTCGGCACTTGCAAGTGCACGGCGGTTCGGTGACATCGTCGTCTGCGATCTCACCGCGGCACGCCACGAGGTGTACCGCACAACGGATCACCTCACCGACGGTGACCGATACTTTAAATTGTCCTTGCAGCTATCCGGCACTGGCCTGCTAGTCCAAGACGATCGACACGCGCTGCTGAGGCCAGGTGACATCGCAATCTACGACACTAACCGCCCCTACACGCTGCAATACGACGGCGAGTTCCGCAGCGTCGTGCTGATGTTCTCCCACCACATGCTCGACTTGCCGCGGGATCATGCGCTGGAGATGACCGCTCAGCGGGTGGAGCGGGACGAGCCGCTGGCAGCGCCAATCGCCTCTGTCGTGTCGCATGTCGTGTCGAATCTCACCCAGCTACAGGAGTACGCGGGTTTTCGGTTGATGCACAACGTGGTCGATCTGCTGTCAACGGTCCTTCGGGAGCGACTGGGCGCGAATTTAGACGGCCAGTCGTCCCACCGGGAGGCCCTCCTCCAAACACTGCGCTTGTACATCGAGGCGAACCTCAGCGACCCCGCGCTTAGGCCGTCGATGATCGCGAACGCAAACTACATCTCTCCGCGGCATCTTCACGGCCTGTTCAAGGATTCGGGTACGACGGTGTCATCGTGGATCAGGGACCAGCGGCTCGAGCGGTGCCGACTGGAACTTAGCGATCCATTGTTAGCCTTCCGCCCGGTCTCGGCAATTGGCGCTCGTTGGGGACTGGTTGATGCCCCGCACTTCAGCAAGTTGTTCAAGATGGCCACCGGCGAGTCTCCGACCGACTACCGGCAGCGAGTTCTGAGCGGCACCGGCGACTCCGAGCGGAATGTCGTCTGAGGCCCTCGACGTGTCGCCACCGTTTGGCAATCAGAGCGAGACGCTTGTCCACCGGCGCAGAGGGGCGCGGCGAGGGCGACCTCGCGCCGCCATCTGGCACACGATAGTGGCACGCGCAGGGAAAGGAATCGAAAATGAGCGACATCGAACAGACGTCCCGTCCGGAACTGATTCTGGATGATGTGAACGACATCAATATGGACGACTTCGCGGAGGGCGTCGACACCAATCGGCTCCCCGCGACATCCGACCTCACCGGGCAGGAACTGACATTTGCCTTCACCGATGGCGGGTCGTTGAAGCTCGCACTCGGCGACGGCGTGGCGCACTGGACGGCCGCGGGGGCCGCCTGGTCGGGAGCGGGGGAAGGTGACTTTGAGGAGGTCCGACTCGACGACGGCGTCTACTGGCTCGATTTCACTATTGCGGAGCGCCAATCCGAGACAGTCACGGTGACACTCGCTCCCCAACGCGGTTGGGCGCTTGTCGTGCACTCGGTGGTGCACCCGGAGGATTTCCACACCGAAACCCGCGTGACGCAAACCTTCTACCCGGCCCGTATCGCAGGCGCACCACAGCCGTCGACGTTACCTGTTCCCACACTGGAACTGATCGGCAAGCGGAGCATCTTCCAGTACAGCCCGAACCATCTCTATGAGCACGTGTATTTCAACTCGCGGCGGTTTGTCTGGCACAACCTCATCGGAGCGGCACCCGGTGTCGCGCAGGTCGAATTGGCGACCACCTACAAACTCGACGACCACCTCTACCTCTTCACGTGGCGGGAGAATCCAATCCCCGTCGCCACGGTGTTCGTGTTCGACTACGGCAATGCCCGTTCGACGGGCAAGTTCATCGGCGTCACCCGAGACGGCGCTGTCTCTAACACCCCCGGCGGCGCGATCATCACCGAGTTCGGCAAATCCGACTATTCGGAATTCATCGCTGTGTCGTGAGTTCGCCGGGAGACAACGCCAGTCGCTCCCCGACAAGGCTTTCTGCCTCCGGCGCGCAAGCTGGAGATGCCACCTAGCGGCCTGCAATCACTCGCCTCCAACGAAGGAAAAAAACGTGCCAGCTGCCCCAACCATTCTCGACGAAACCGCCCTGCTCATGCGCGTGCAAGCACCTGAAGGCCAAGGCCGCGAAATCCTGGATGCGGCCACGCGCAAGGTAATCGGGCGCGCCCCCATCGAATCGATCCTCGATCTCGACGACGCTGTCGCTCGCGCTGCGGCGGCCCAGCCAGCTTGGGAGACTCTCGGCCACGAGCGGCGAAGCGCGCTGCTGCTCAGCGCAGCGGACGCGATCGATGCGAATGCCGAAGGGCTGGCCCGGCTCCTCTCCCGCGAGCAGGGCAAACCGTTGAACGGCCTGAACGCCCGCTTCGAGGTCAGCGCCTGCTCGGCGTGGCTCCGCGCGAACGCATCGATTGTGCTCGAGCCCGAAGTGCTCGTCGACGACGAGACACTTCACGCCGAACTCTTCTATAAAGCATCCGGGGTGGTCGGGGCGATCAGTCCCTGGAACTGGCCGCTCATGATCTCAATCTGGCAGATAGCCCCTTCGTTGAGAATGGGAAACGCCGTCGTCATCAAACCGAGCAGCAACACCCCCCTGAGCGTCCTGGCCCTCGTCTCCGTCATGAACGATGTGCTACCGGTAGACGTGCTCGTCTCCGTCTCCGGCACCGGCGCAGTGGGCTCGAGACTGGCGTCGCATCCTTCCGTCGCCAAGGTGATGTTCACCGGTTCCACCGAGACGGGCCGGCGAATTGTCGAGAGCACGGCGAACAATCTCGCGCGGCTCACCCTGGAACTCGGTGGCAACGATGCCGGGATCGTACTTCCCGGAACAGAAGCGAAGGCCATCGCCGAGAACCTCTTCTGGGGCGCCTTCATCAACACCGGGCAGACCTGTGCGGCCCTGAAGCGCCTCTACGTGCACGACTCCATCTACGAGGACGTGGTGGAGGCTCTGGCGGAGGTCGCCAAGAGGACGCCCATGGGTCCTGGCCTTGATGAGGACAACCGTCTGGGCCCATTACAGAATAAGGACCAGTTCGATAGCGTAAAGCGCCTCGTCGACGACGCCAGGGCCAACGGTGGACGTGTGGTGACGGGCGGTGCTCCAGCCACGGAGCTGGGCGAATTCTTCTACCCCATCACGCTGGTGGCGGATGTCACCGACGGCGTTGCGCTCGTCGATGAGGAACAGTTCGGCCCAGCCCTTCCGATCATTCGGTACACCGATGTTGACGACGCGATCGCCCGTGCAAACTCCGCCGAGGTGGGCCTCGGGGCGTCGGTGTGGTCCAGCGACGAAGCGGCCGCGCGTTCTGTCGCGGCGCGGATCCATTCCGGCACAGTGTGGATCAACTCGCACGGCGGTGTCCACCCCATGGTTCCTTTCGGCGGCGTAAAGAGTTCGGGCTACGGTCTAGAGTTTGGGATCGAGGGCCTGAAGTCTGTCGGCGTGCCTCAGGTGATCAGCGGCCCAGGCCGGATCGGTTGAGCTACGCCGTGGGCTGCGTGACTCGGATGCACGATAGGCCAACGTAACCACATGCCGAAAATGGTCGAGTGCAGTGCACCGTTAGTGGAGCTTGCAGAACATCTTTAGCAGGTCGAAGGGACTGTAGTCTCTTCGTCGGCCTCATCCATGACGAAATTCCTTCCCACGAAACCGATGCATGAACGCGGTCGCCCGCAGGAGCCGAACAGGGAACGAAAAGAGTCGGACCCTCGTGCTCGTGGCAACAATGCGCAGCCCCACCACCGGCTCCCCGGCTCAAACTGATATTCGGGCTCACCGGCGCCAAAGAGTTATCGACCTCGGCGAGCGACCGCACCCGATTTTCCCGCATGCGCGGGCGTCCCCGGAAGGGGACCACATAACTGATATGCGCGGGTTGGGTACCGCAGGACGGTTATTCGGCTGGAGTGGGTCGCTGTCTAGTGCCGCATCAGGCAACGTTTGCCTTGTTGACAATCTCGCGTAGCTTCTCGTCGGCGGCGTGCTTGTTCCGCCAGATGATCTAGCGGCGAATCATGCTGGACTGCTCGCGATGAGAGGCATGGTCGGTGCCGTCGAGCGCGAAGTATCGCAATGCGGTGAACTGCGCCTCGATCCGGTTCAGCCACGAACTGTTCGTCGGGGTGTAGGCGATCTCGACGTTGTTCGCCTCCGCCCAGTTTGCGACCCGACCACACTTGCGCGTGGTCAGGTGCGGCGAGTAGTTGTCGCACACGATCGCCAGCCGAACGCCTGTCGGGTACAGGCTGCGCAGGTACCGGCAGAATTCGAGAAACTTCGTGCGGTCCTTGGTGGGCTTGACATGCCCGTAGAGCTTGTCCTCGGCCAAGTCGTACGCGGCGAACAGGTGCCGCACCCCCTGCGTCCGGATGTAGGTCGCTCGCCGGCGACGCCTCGGCTCCCGCTCGGGATCCTTGTGCTTACCGCCGCGTTCGGCCCACTGCCGGCCCGGATGCGGTTGCAGATTCAGCGGCCCGAACTCGTCGAGACAGAACACCACCTCCGGCTCACCAGGTTCGGGCACGACCTCCCGGTCGGCGATCGCGTACAGATGCTCGACGCGGGCCTTCTTGACCGCGTACTCCGGATCCTTCGAACGTTTCCAGGTCTTCACCTTTTGAAACGACACGCCCTCCTCTCGGAGCAGAACCCGCAGGCCCTCATGGCTGATGTCGTCGACCACCCCCTCGGCGACCAAGAACTCGGCGAGCTTGGTCAGGCTCCAGGTCGAAAACGGCAGATCGTGTTCGACGGGGGTGGACTTGGCGATCTTCTTGATCTCACGGCGTTCGGACAACGTGAACGTCTTCGGGCGTCCTCCTGCGTATTTCGGGTACAGCGAGTCGAACCCGTCGGTGTTGAAGTTATGGATCACATCACGCACCCGATCCGCGCTGGTGAAACTGACCTCGGCGATCTTCGGGACCGGCATGCCCTGCGCGGACAGCAAGATCATCTGGGCGCGCCGCCAGGTCACCACCGACCCGGTGCCGCGACGGATGATCCGCACCAACCGATTGCCCTCGTCGTCGTCGAGTGGACGCACTCGTACTCGTTCTGCCACCCGCCCAGGGTGACCGGTGTCGTGTCCGATACGCCGCAACCTGGCGGCGTGTCGCCAAACAGGGCAAAGGTTCCCGGGAATGGCACTAGTATCGAACGTGATCCCTACGCACAGTTGGGGATTGCTCATTGGTAGCTCGCGGGTCACTCCCAGGCGCTGCCGTCACCACCGCATGATTCGTCCGGACGTTGTGAGGGGTTCCCGTTCCAGCCCTTGCCACCCGACGAGTGGACGACCACACTCGCAACCGGATGCGGAACGGGGAACCCGCTTTTCAGGTATCCAGCACGGCCAGCGACCAACACCAGCCGGCGAGTTCACGGGCGATCGCGGTATTGGCCAGCGTGGGGCGTTTACGACGGACGTCGAACCCGGCCCAGCGGGCGTGCAGGCGCCGGTTTGCTTGCTGCCCGCGAGCCCGGGCTGCAGGGCTGGCATGGTCCCAGCGGCGCCGCAGCTCCGCTCCGGGGCGATACCGGGGTCGGTGGTGCCAGGCGGCCTCGATCAGCAGCCGCCGGGCGTGGCCGTTGCCGGTCTTGGTGATCGATCCCTGCGAGCGCGTCGCGCCGGAGGAGTGTTCGGTGGGCACCGGCCCGAGGTAGGCGCCGATCGGGCGTCCGGTCAGGCGCTGCCAGTCGCCGATCTCCACGGCTAGCCCGAACGCGGTCAGCGTGGACACGCCTCGCAGGCAGCCGAGCCGAGTCACCACCGGGGTGTAGTCGCTGTCGGTGGCCATCGCCGCGATCGCCACATCCAGTCGATATCGCCGGTCCACCGCCGCGAGCATGGTGTCGGAGGCGGTCTCGTGCGCCAGTTGCAGGCCGGGTGCGTCGAAGTGCTGGGCATGCAGCCAGGTGTCGTGAACCTTCGTCCGCGCGTGGCCACCGTAGTAGACGATGCCGTGCCGCAGAAGCGGTTTCGACACCCGGTGGCGGGCCGCCATGAGATTCCCGCGACAGTCCTCTCGGGCACGCACCAGATCACGGGCCGCCTCCTGCTCGACGCTGGGCACCGCCACTTCGACGATCTGCCCGAGGTGCAGCAGATGCCGCGCGGCGCGCGCGTCGTTCTTCACCCGATCTCCGGGCGGGCGCTGCAGCTTCGACGGTGCCGCCACCAGACACTCGAGGCCCGCCGTTGCCAGGAACCGGGCGAGCCCGAAGCCGGTAGGCCCGGCCTCGTAGGTAACCGCCACCGGAGCTGGCAGGGACCTGCTCCAGTCCACGATTTCGCCGTGATCCGGTGTCAATCTTCGTTCGAAAAGCTCACCGGTTCGCCCGTCGAGGCCGCAGGCGACCACCGATCGTGCGTGCACATCCAATCCAATACTCGTACGCAATGATTCATTGCTGGGGCCTCCCACATCTTGTGGCTCTACCGGCCAGGACCACATTCCTGTCGGCAACCCAGGTTCACATGTGAGTGAGGCCCCAGCCCAGCCCTCATACGTCTAGGTCGGACTCCCAAAATCGACGACGAATCGAGATGAAGCCCAATTTCGGATTCGTTGCAGTAGTCGTGATTTGTCCCGTCGGGTACCCAGTCGGCGGCTGAGCGGCCTGAGCAGGTGCCGCGACGACCAGAGTAACGAGAATGGCAGTAGCCGTAGCTGCTCCAAGGCGTTTTAGAGCGCGTTGAGAATTCATCTTTCCCCTCCGGAAAATCGACGACTCCTGATGAGCTCGTCTGACGGAGAGTCAAGAGGAAGCTATGAACCATAAGTAGGCACTACGAGTGTCGGTTACATGAACGTCCGAAATGCGACTTGTCGTTCAAGTCGGCGGCGAATCGAGACGTTCGCACAGGGGCTTGACCGCATTTCTCGGTGCACGACAAGTCAGCACCGAGAGGTGCAGATAGCCTCGGGGCCCCACGCAACGGTATGCCTCGCACGATGCGAGGAACCATAACGAAAGGCGCGTGGATGAAAGCCCACCAACATCGATGTCATCGAGCGGCACTACTACGCGGGCGCGAAGGGCGAACCTGCGGGCGTGACTGCGGACTTCGCCGACGACGTCAAGTGGATGGAAGCCGCGGGCACCGAACTTGCCGACATCTACATCGGCGGAGACGCCGTCGTCTGGAATGTCGCCCCGATCGCCCAACAAGGGGAAGGAATAGTGGGCGTCGACGAACTGCACGCCGACGGCGATGTCGTTTTCAGCGTGGGCACCGGCACCTATCGGGCGTCCACAGCGCGACCAGCGAGGTCCTAAACGCACGCTTCCTGCACGTGTGGCGGCTGGCCGCCGGCAGGATCACGTAGTTCGAGCACATCGTCGAATCGGACATGTTCCCAGGCGCACTGGCACCGCCGAACCGCGGCGGAAGCTTGTCATACCGCGCAACGTGCATGGGAGGTCACGCACGACGCTTTGCCCGTTCTGTACAACCGAAGCGACCGCGGCAACGATGAGAGCAACGGTGCTACAGAAGCACCTCTGTGGTCTCGAAGGAGTGGTCATGTCGCTGGATGTCTCTGCCGGTCTCCCGGCTCCCGTTGCCGAGTGGGTGGATCCGTTCGAACTGATGGCCGACCCGTACCCGAGCTATAAGCGCCTGCGCGAACTCGGTCCCGTCGTCTTCGCCCCCTCGATGGACCGGTACCTCATCACCCGCTACGACGCAGTGAGAGACGTGTTGAACGATGCGAGCCTCTTCTCGTCGCACTCCTTCGACGAGGGACCACTCGTTCAGGCTCTGGGCGGACGATCAATGGTGAGCAAGGACGATCCTGATCACGCCACCGAACGCGGCGCCATCAACCCGACTATGCGGCCACGCAGCATGAAAGAGGTGTGGTCGCCGAAATTCACCCAGGCCGTCGAGACTTGGATCGACCACATGCTGGAGATCGGACCTGAGGAGGCCGACCTCAACCGCGACTTCGCCGGGCCGGTGGCGAGCCAGAATCTGATCGATCTCCTGGGGTTCCCGCCAGACACCGACGTCAACGACATGCGCCGGTGGTCGACGGATCTCGTCGCAGGCATCGGCAACGTCGTCGACGACCAGGATATCTGGCGCCGGGTCGCTCGCACCACGGCCGAGGTTGATGCCGTGCTGGATGACTTGCTCCGACGGCTCAAGCACAAGCCCGACCACTCCATCATCTCGCATCTGCAGCAGGTAGGCCTGCCGGAGGATCTGGTGCGGGCGAACGTGCGCCTCACCATCTCCGGAGGCATGAACGAGCCGCAGCACATGGTGACTAACATGGTCTGGTCGCTCTCGCAGTATCCTGATCAGCGGGCCGCCGCCCGCGCCGGTGACGTCACCTGGGGCGCGGTGTTCGAGGAGACCGTTCGCTGGCTCTCGCCCATCCAGGCGGACGGGAGGCGGTCCACTCAGGAGGTTAACTTGCATGGCTCTCTCATCCCGGAGAACTCCGATCTATTCATCCTGCTGGCGAGCGCCAACCGCGATGAGGCCGTCTACTCGGATGGTGACAGCTTCGACATCAATAGGAACGCTCCCAGCCACTTCGGTTTCGGTGGCGGAGTGCATCTGTGTGCAGGCAAGTACGCAGCGAGGACAGCGATCGGCGAAACCGCGATCCCGAAGCTCTATGAGCGGCTGCCTGGTCTGGCGATCGATGAGTCGCGCAAGAGCTCGTGGGACGGCTTCGTCTTCCGCGGCCTCGTAACCTGTCCGGTCACCTGGTGAGACACCAAGACTTCGATTTTCAGAGGAGTTAACTGTGTCTTCTATCACCTATATCGGCGTCGACGGGTCATCGGAGACGATCGAAGCCACGCCCGGCGCGAGCGTCATGCGCGCCGCCATCTCTAACGGGGTGCGCGGCATCATCGGCGAATGCGGTGGTCAGGCCATGTGCGCCACCTGCCACGTCTACGTGGAGACGTCGCTGGATATACTGCCCGGAATCGGCGAGGACGAGGAGGAGATGCTCGAATGCACTGCGGCACCCCGCAAAGCATCGAGTCGGTTGAGCTGCCAGTTGCGCACCGATGACTTCGAATCCATCACTGTGCAATTGCCCGACCGACAGGTGTGAGGTGAGCGCCGTCGACGTGACCGGAACCGTCGTGATCGTGGGAGCGGGGCAGGCGGGGCTGACGGCCGCCGTCAGTCTTCGCGAAAGCGGCTGGACCGGAGCGATCCACCTCGTAGGAGACGAGCCCGGAGCGCCGTATCAGCGTCCACCGCTCTCGAAGGGATTTCTCGCCGGCACGGAGACAGAGGACGACCTGGTGCTTCGCGCACTCCAGCTCTTCGAACGCGATGGGATCGGCTATCGCAGCAGCACTCGGGTCGACGCGATCGCCCGCGACGACCGCACGGTGAGATTGGCCGACGGGACGTCGCTCGGCTACGACCAGCTGATCCTGGCCACCGGTTCCGCCCCACGTGCCATCTCCATTCCCGGGGCGAAGTCCGAGCGAGTACACATATTACGGTCGTACGCCGACGCCCTCGCGTTACGCGGGAGCCTCGCGGGAGCCCGCGAGGTTGTGATCGTAGGAGGGGGCTTCCTCGGGCTAGAGGTGGCCGCGTTCGCGGCCAAGAACAGCCAGGTCACGGTTCTAGAGCGCTCAGGACAATTACTCTCGCGCGCAGTCAGTGCGCCGATCGCGGCGTCCCTCGCCCACTCGCACGCGAAGCAGGGGGTCGACATCCGCTACAACACGACGGTCGTCGCCATTGTCGCGAGCGACGGGCGGGCGACGGGGGTCGAGCTCAGCGACGGCGCGGTAATCGCGGCGGACGTCGTCGTAGTCGCCGTCGGCGCGACTCCGAACACGGCGCTCGCCGAAGAGGCGGGTCTGGCGGCGGGCAATGGGTTCGTGGTCGACGGCCGTCTCCGCACTCAGGACCCGCGCATTCGCGCAATCGGCGACTGCGCGTTCCATCCGAATCGCCACGCCGGTCGGGCCGCGCGCCTCGAGTCGGTGCAGAACGCCGTCGACCAGGCCCGCTTCGTGGCCAAGGACCTCATTGAGCCGAGCGATTCGCTTTACGGCGCTGTGCCGTGGTTCTGGAGCCGTCAGGGCGATCAGAACCTGCAGATCGCCGGCATCGCCGAGCCCGGGGATTCCGCGATCCTAGAGACCTCTGGCGCGGCAGTCACCGTCACCCGCGTGCGCGACGGCAAAATCGTTGCGATAGAAACTCTCAACAGCCCGGGTGCGCACATCCGGGCTCGCCGGCTGCTCTCCAGCGGACCCGTGCTGGCAAGCGCTGTCCGGCCCTGACGACGACCCGATCGCCGACGGCGAATCCTGCACGGCTGAGCCGCCAAAATGTCGCCTGCGATTTCGTGGCCGAGAATGATCGGAACCGGGCCCAGGTATTCGGTGAGGGTCCCGTCCGTACATCCGACATCTGTGTGACATAGCCCGGCAGCGCGCGTTTTGAGGACGACCTCGTCGGCTCCGGAGATTGGAAGTGGAACGTCGATCAAGGTTCATTGACTGCGGTGAACTGCCAAGCCTTCATTCTCACATCTCCCATTCCTCACCCCAAATTCACAGCCGCGAGGATGCTCGGATTCGTCTACCCGCCGCCCGGGGGCGCATACGAAGTTCTCTTGCCGGGAATGGCTACGGTGATCTAGCTGGTCATGAATCGCTCGGTCTCGGCGACGAGATCTATGGCGGTCGGGTCGAGTAACCATTGCACCTGGAGCCAATCCGAGTGGGCGACGATGTCAATCGCCGCACCAGCAGGGTGATCTGCTCTCGGAGGGGCAATGTCACGTTAACTGAGAGATTCTGCAGGGCATAAGATCCGGGTGCGGCATTGTCCGAGTCGGATGTTGCTGTGAGTGGTTCAGGAGGCGACCGCGGTGTCAATGGTCCCACGCCAGAACGTGAACCGGTCGGCCATCACCTGCCAGTACTCACCCGCCGACAATCGGTGTCGGTTTGGCCGGAAGTGTGGTGAGATCGACGAGGACACCGACAGAAATTGCTGCGCGTGCCGCATCGATTTGAAGCGTTTCAGCGCTTGGCAGCCTTGGCATTGCGGCGGGACTGCATCAGCACGTCGAGCACGTTGCCGTGCTGGTCGACCGCCCGCCACAAGTAGCGTTGTTCGCCGTCGATCCTCATAAACACCTCGTCGAGGTGCCACTTATCGCCCGGTCGTGACCGGCGGTGCCGCAGCTGGCTCGCCCAGTCCTGCCCGAACTTCGCGCACCATCGCAGGATCATCTCGTAGGACACCACGACTTCGACTTCGAGCTATCATCTCCTCCACATCGCGGAAACTGAGGCTGAAGCGGAAGTACAACCACACGCAGCGCTGGATGATGTCGACCGGGAAGCGGTGACGCTTGTACGACGGCGCTGCGGTGTTCACCAAGCCGATCCTGCCAGCCGGACCCCACTACCGTTTGCGTGACAATGCCATCTTCAGAGTCCCGGCTAGGCGAGAGCATCACGACGCCGTCTAGCTCGAATGTCTTGCATTCCGCCAGCATGTCGTCGATCGGACGGCCGATGACCACGAGAGCAGCACCACAGCCTTGAAACACGGTCTCGATGCGCTCCTCTATCAGATTGACTCAGAGACCAACACCGATCCCCGGTACCGATACCGATGATGCATAAGTAGATGCATTAAGAGCGTGTCTCATGTAGGGCCTCTCTGTTGTCAAGCGGCCCTGGCGGATTGATTCTTCTCTGGTTGAAGACGATGCTTTTGGTCGGCGAGCATGATTCGCCAGACGTGATCGGACAGGTGACGTTTGAGGGCGGGCCTGGCCGCAGCGGGCTTTCTGCCCTTGGCGATTTTCTTCTCGAAATAGTTGCGCCCGGCGCTGGCGGACATCCGGATCTGAAGTGTCGGCACTGGCGATCTGTACCGGCGCCGAGCCGTTGTAATTCGCAAAGGCCGCCGCGGTCGGGAAGCGATCGGGCCGACCGGTGCGGCCGATCAGCCGGGCCGCGGTCACCGCACCGATTCCGTCGACCTCGCGCAGGCGGGTGCCGTGCTCGTCGAGGGTCTCGGCCATCTGCTTCTCGTTCGCCGCGAGCTGGTCGTCGAGGCGGCGGATGTCGGCGATGAGATCTCGACACAGCCCGACCCGCATCCGGTCGACAGGGCTCTTGGCGCGGAAGCTTCGTAACAGGGCGGCTGCCGCAGAGGCGGTGAGCGAGGTCCGGGCACCCCCGGCAAGCAGCTGCCGCAGGAGCGCATGCAGCTGATTCATGTTGCGGGTTCTACTTCCCGACAGGTTTGTTCGTCGCTCGTCGAGTAGTCCGAGAATCTCGGCGGGACCCTCCGGGTCGACCGGGCTGGCGTCGCCCTGCATCGCGGCCACACACGCCGCCGCCGCCGCGTCGATGCGGTCGTTCTTGCGGCGGCCGCCGCGGGAAAGTTCCCGCACCCGGGCGGTGGCGGTGGTCGGAACGTCGAGGGTGACCTCCCCGAGGACGAGCAGCCACTGCGCAAGGTGATGTCCGAGGCCGTAGGCATTCTCGACCGCCCACTGGCGTTGCGGCCAGGACTTGGCCCAGGCAATCAGCGTCTTGTAGCCGGTGAGGGTGGCGTCGATGCGGATCGAGCCGAGGTCGGTGTTGGTGGCCGGGTCGACCGCGGTTGCGGTGTGGGTGGACTTGTGGGGATCGATACCGATGACGATCATGGAAGACGGTTCCCTTCTCTGTCAGGATGGGATCCGCGGAGGACAATCCGACTTCAAGTACCTCTCACAGCAGCTTGGGGTCACGCCTCTCTTCAGTCACTCCGCGAACGCAGACCGGAAGGGGTGGACACACCCCTACCAGGGTCAACCCAACGGGCGGGTGACAGGAATTACGCGAGTCAGCCCTTCCGGTCTGCTACGGAACGCTACGGGCAGCTGACCCGACCACGGACCGCTGACACTCATACAAGTCGGACTTACTGTTCACGGCGGGGGTGCGCACTTCGGTATCGGGCATAGGAACCTCGTGTTTCGGGCCTTGACGGGCGTCTGGGGCTCTGGGACGGGATGGGTGGCTGACCGTGGTCACCATCGCGATCGTGTACTGGGCCACGGAATACCACGGTCGTGCCGTCGAGACCGTGCGCGAGCGGAGACGGCAGGTAGATGACGAAAACCTCGCCCACTTCTGTTCCACCCACCAC